>OHDN01001264.1_pt1 | contig 13427 bp, 8 predicted proteins | sample 1566971 | NCBI WGS metagenome assembly OHDN01 (sample SAMEA3879538, study PRJEB24766) | human gut metagenome | biome: human-associated habitat; feature: feces | place: USA | collected 1985/1987
TCTAATCAACGATGACAATAATTATATTCGTTTTTTTCACAAAACAGAATCTATTATTGAAGGAGTCCTTATGATAAAATCACCGGATGGTTCCGGTCAACTGCTTGAAATGAAAGACGTTTTCATTTCAAGCAGCTATAATTTTGAAAAAGATGATTGGTCATCGTTTATACAGATTTCAAATCTTTCTTACAAAATTTCGAGGAAAAGTCCTTATTACAGTGACTATTCTATGGTGATGTGCTTGAAGACGGTTTCTTTTATCGTTCTTATAGTATTGGCTAAACCAACATTGAGTGGAATGCCTATATCAGGGCTTTTGATTGATGTCGGAATTAAGAACCATAACTATCATCAGGTTGCTGAAATTACATCTGCGTTGCTTCGCGTTATTGCAGATGATGAGACCCGTGCCATTCTTGATAAAGAATGGGCCGAGGATTTCTGCAAAGAAAATGATGAGGGCATGCTGGCAGATTGTGTTGATTCTACTTCTGACAAGTCTAGTGAATATTACGATTATACAGATGATGAGGAGGACGAATTATATGAGTAAGGTGTTTCAGCAGTTCCAACATCCTAAAGATACCACACCTGCTACTGAGAAAGAGTGCGAAATGATAGCAAAAGAGGCTGGTATACTTGACTATAAAGGAGTAAATGAGCTGGTGGCAATCGGTGACATCACTCCTCCCGAATATCATTTTAAAGACTATATCCTGAAGTCATTTGACTTGCCTATTTTTGATGAAAAGAGGGCTAATGAAATTTTAAATTACGACAGACAGCAAAGGGAGAAACATGTATATGATTCGTTGGCGGTCAAGCACTGTACACCCAAGGATATGCCTAAAAAGGGAGACAGATCGGGACCCGCGTTACTCAAGTATTTTTTAGCCGTTTCGAAGGAATTTGCTTCGTATCTCGGTACTCCATACTTTTATAACGTTAATAACGGTGCGTGGTATCCGCTTACAACTATTGATGGGTGCCGTATGTTCTTGTCATCATTAGAAGAACAGGAGCAGTTGCAGTTAGATTACGATTCTGTCGATAAACTGGCTGATGCTATTCTGTCAAACAAAAACATTCCTGCAATGGATTTCAAGTCGGCTTCGCCAAACTTGATCAATTTTATGGATGCTGTTTATGATGTTAGGGAAGAACAAGTTCTTTCTCATAACAGTAGTTACAAGTTTACATACTGCTTAAACGCTACAACAACAATGATTGCAGACGACTATCATGGCGGAGAGCTTCTTGAAAATTATCTTCAAAAGTCTTTTGATGGTAATCAGGAAAAAATTGATACTCTCGGAGAAATATTCGGCGTAAGTATCAGCAGCATTCGCAACCAGAAGCAGATGTTCTTCCTTTATGGTCCATCATCCTGCGGAAAATCAGTTGCTATCAATATTCTACACGGTTTGTTCTGTGATGAGTTTGTTACAGATCTCGGATTTGAACAGCTATCTGGAAAATTTGAGTTATCGGAGTTGTGTGGTTCTCATCTTAATTTGGCTAGTGAAATCTCTTGTATCAAGGGAAAATCGGCTATTGTAGTTAAAAGAATCACTGGTAACGATGTGGTTTACGGTGATAGGAAAGGAAAAAATGGTATAAAAATGTTAAGCCATGCGCTTTTATTATTTGCGACTAATATTCTTCCTCGAGTAAAAGATGATGACGAAGCGTATTACTCGCGGTTTCGTGTATTGAGGTATGACCATTCAATTCCACAATCCGAATGGATTAAGGGAATAGAGGATGGCATTCTCAATGATGAAAAAGGGTTCCTTCTGAGGTTCGCTATAGAAGGACTAAAACGTTACATAGCCAACGATATGGAAATAAGCACCAAAGAGGAATCGGATAGCTACGTCTACGATTATCAGGCTCCTGAAGACAGTTTTACTGACTTTATTAATCAGTTCATTGTTGTTTCAGATGATGGAATTTTGTTGAACTCCGAATTATATGAAGCATATTATGATTACTGTGATAGGAATCGGCTTGACAAGGTTAAGGGCGATCGTACATGCCATCAGACACTTGTAGCTCGCTTCAACGCAAAACCTGACAGATTCGGGAAAAATCGTGATCGTGGGTTCCGTGGAATTAAGCTTTGTTATAATACGGATAATGCGTATTTATAATTATATATTATTACTATAAGAAACTATAAAGGAGGAAATTCTATGACCATAAACGATGCTTACCAGACCCTTTTCACTTCTTACCCAGATGTATTGGGCGTGAAGGAAATTACCGAAATGCTTGGTGTCGGCAAGCATTTGGTTTACAAGATGATTCATGAAGGCGTTCTCAAAACTATTCCTTGCGGATATCGTTTTAGAGTCGCAAAAATGACTGTTATTGAGTACTTGATTAATAATGGTCTTGCTGCGTAAATGCAATCGTGGGACGGTTTATAAACCGTCCCACACAATCTTTTAGGAGGAAAATTATGAAAGCTAGTGTTCAGAAAAAAAAAGGAATGTATTATGTAGTTATAAGCTATAAGGACAATCTTGGTAGATTCAAGTCAAAATGGGTATCCACAGGCCTGAAAGAAGGCGCAAGCAAGCGTAAGCTTGATGAAAAGCGCAAGTCGATACTTGCGGATTTTGAAGTCGCATACAACAAAGTACTCTATGCACCTGTGCCGGACAAGAATGGTCTGTCATTTTCTCCAAGGCTAAAATTTACGGATTATCTTGATTCTTGGCTTGAAACGGTGAAGCCTACCATAGCTTTTACAACATATAAAGGATATGCAAAAAATATCCGACGTATAAAAGGATATTTTAAAGATTATAACCTTATGCTAAATGATGTAAAACCGGTTCATATTCAGAACTTTTACACACGTCTCTATCAGGAAAGCTTGTCCAGCAATAGTGTTATTCATATTCATACCAACCTTAATAAGGCTTTTCAGTATGCTGTGAAATCCGACTTGATACCTGTTAACCCTATGGATAGGGTAGACCGTCCGAAGTATCATAAATATGAGGCAACGTTCTACAACAAGGATGAACTGAATACGCTGCTTGAGGTGTTTAAGGGTGACCGAATGGAGCTTTGCGTGAATATTGCGGTTTATTACGGCCTTCGCCGCAGCGAGATCCTGGGATTGAAATGGGATTCAGTAGATTTTGAGAATAAAACTATCAGCATAAAGCATAAGGTCATCAATGATTATCAAAACGGTGGTGAAGTGATCATTTGTGAAGATACGCTCAAGAATAATTCCAGCCGCCGTACATTGCCGCTTATACCACATATAGAAAAAATGCTTGTTGCCGAAAAGGAGCGCCAGGAGTATTATTCTAAATTACTTCGAAACGGATATGACAAAACATACTCTGATTATGTTTGCAGAGATAGTTTTGGAAAGCTTATAACTCCTAACTATGTGTCAGCGCATTTTGCTTATATGATAAAAAAGCATAACTTGAAACAGATTCGCTTTCACGATCTGCGTCATTCCTGCGCTTCACTTTTGCTGGCGAATGGAGTATCGATGAAGGAAATTCAGAAGTGGCTGGGACATTCTACATATAATGTTACTGCGAATTTTTACAGTCATCTTGACTTTACGGCAAAGATTGCGTCTACTGAGGCAATTTCAAAGGCGCTGGAAAAATAGAAAAAAGTGTAAACTACCTCGATTCGTAGTTTACACTTTTTTTAGCAGAGCAGGTTGAGTAGGTTCAAACTTGAAGTTTTTACCGTAATATATTGGTGATACTATTTTATTTTGTATCTTGTTGAAACCCCATAGCCCATTTTATAGATAATTCCCTTATTTATAAGATCATTGAGAGTGGTAATTGCAGTCGTTTGGGAACAGTTTGCGATTTCCTGCACCTTTGGACGTGAAATGATCTTATTGTTGTGCAGATAGTCAATGACGATTTTTTCCCTTGCTGATAAATTTACCGATCCATTGGTGTCGGCTTTATGAAAATTGAGATTTGGCAGTGCGATCTTAAAAGCATTATCGGATATTTCAATTGAAGGAGCAACGTTCGCATTTGCATAACATTCTCTTATTTTAGGCATTCCTGTTCCGTAAGCTTCAATAAGATGCAGTCTGTAAAATACATTTGCAAGTTCACGATTTCTAAGAACTGACAAACCAAGCTCAATATCGTTTTTAGTTATTCCTTTGACAAGTCCGCCGATAGTGATGAATTCTATCCTATCATCGTATATGCTTATCAGTGTACTTGCGGAAAAACTGTATTCACGATGAACTATCGCATTGAGCAAAGCTTCACGGATAGCTTCAACAGGATAGTCGTAATGATCTACCCGTTCTAAACCTACAAAATCAGCTTGAACGTGATTAAACATCTGAATGACACTATACGCATCGTCAAGCTGTTTGAACAGAGAACCTTCAAATTCTTTTCTGTCCTTAAAAACTGTGCGGCTTGTGCCTTCAAAAGCTGCGAATTTGATCGTATGAACACATTGGTCGGACAATAACAGCCCAAGGTTAGAAAAGGTTCCGTCGGCGGAAATAATGCCTAATGTTCGCTTTTGTTCATCACCGAAAGCGATTTTTTTATCCTTGAAGTATTTGTCTGCGTATTCAAATGTCAGCTGTTGATTTATGGAACGTGCCGTTTCGTAGTTATCACCGGCGGCTTCGCGAATCATTTTCAGTATTTCAGCTTCGGTAGCAGGAACGGTGCTTGCGCCCTTGCGCACATAAACGCCTTCAGGACGAAGACCTTTTGAGCCGATATAATACGGATATCCTGTTCCGTGCTGGACTTCTACCTTCACAACCTGCTTGTTTTCCATTGATTCAACAGTAACATTGATAAACATAGAAACATCAGGTTTGATCGAATCGCGGATAGAGCTGACAATGCGCAGTTGACAATCATCTGTATCATTAATTCCGCATACAGTTCCGTTATCCTCAATGCCGATATACAGATTTCCACCGTCGCAATTTGCAAATGCAATTATCGTCTTTTTTATATCATCAATATATTCACGTTTGAATTCTGTGGTAGCGTTTTCAAACATTTCAAAGCTCCTTTCTATTTCTAACAGTTATCTAACAATCTAACGGTTATATAACAATATTATATCTGTTAGATCGTTAGATGTCAAGTGTTTTTTATTATTGGATATTTTTTATGGTTAATTCATCGTTATCCGTTGGGGTAAAATAAAAAAGCGTAAACTATACAATTCGTAGTTTACACTTTGGGGTAGAGCGGACCGTTTCAAAACGTAAGTATATTGAGATCGGCGGCGTGATTTTTCTCGCATAAATTCATTCTCTTCTAAAATTTTTAGAATTTTTTTAGAACTTTACCCCTATACCGAGGGAAAGTTCTAAAAATCGGACAATAAAAAATACCGTCAAAGCTCGTATTTATGAGCTTTGACGGTTATGGTGCCGCTGACCGGACTTGAACCGGTACGGTATTGCTACCGAGGGATTTTAAGTCCCTTGTGTCTGCCGATTTCACCACAGCGGCAATGAATATATTATACACCAGAAGAACGGATATTGTCAAGCCTTTTTTCCAAATTTAACGAAAATTGAAAATTGCAATATAAAATGTCACCAAAGAATCAGAGGAAGATTTAGTGTAAGTGACACATCATAAGGAGAAAGCCGGTTCTGAAAATCAAACCGTGTAAACGCAATAATCGCCAAAATTCTGACCATACTAATACTAATACTAAACACCAATAAAACTATAGACAAAAAATCTGCGCATAATCTTGCATATATGGATTATGCGCCGACTTTTATCTATTGTTTTATTGGTGTTTAGTATAAAACTGTGATTGCAGACGCATCTCATACCCACCCTTTTGCAGAAATTTCTGAAACAATATCCCGCAGCTGTGCCGTTTGAAGCTATAAGACTTCAAACGGCATTTTTGCTTTTACGAACCTTTATTTTGTTACAACGCCAATTCATTTTCCAAAAAGCTCTCCTGCTCAACAGTCACCTGTGCTTTGACAATTGCGGCGATAACATCATAAAAATCGGCATATTCGGGGTCGTCTGTCAGCTTTTGAAGCTTCGTTATGTATTTATCGTCCCTTTTCAAGCCTTTGTTTTTATAGCGTTCAAACGAATCTATATCCATATTAAGCGGTTCAAGCGACGGAACTATGCTTTTCAGACGCATAAACATTCTGAAACCGCCGTAATCTATGTCGCTCCATAAAAATGTCGGGATATCCTTGCCGCTGCAAAGTTTACGAAAAAACTCTCCCCGTTTTGGGCTGTAGAAGCCGCCGTGATACACAACAAGCTCACGCTCTGTTCTGCTGTTAAGGCAATACTCGGAATAGTTTGTTTTGTTCTCAATAAAAATGATTTTATCAGTATTGAAAATATCAATGCTCTCTATCTCCGAAACGCTTTCGTCAAGAACACAAGCGCCGTTTCTGATAGGTGAATAATCGACCGTTCCGCCCCGAAAATTTATCCGAACATTTCCGCAGAACTCAAAGACCTCCGACATCATTATTATCCCGACCTGAGCCAGAACTTCACGATCGCTTATTTCATCAATATCCTTAAGATCGGGTTCGTTGTTTTTTATGACCGTAATAACGAACGGCTTCATTTCCCTCTCAAAAAATTTTGAATCACTGTAAAGCCTTATGCTGAAAGCTCTCATTGAAACAGACTTGCCGTTCAGATCGTTTATCCCGACAAGTGCCGACAGAAAGCCATTAAGAAACGGCTCTCCCCTGCTCCATACACCCGTGAGCTTATTGTTTTCACTCATATAGTCACGGCAGGACACAAGATGATCCTTTATCCAATCCAAGCTGATCTTTTCCAGCGCATTATCAATAAGTTCAACAACTCTGCCGACCTTTTCGGTTATCTTTTCCCGTCCAAGATACTCATAAACTTCATCGGCATTTTCAAGAACGAGCCAGATGCTTTTTATCAGATAGTCTTTTCTTGTCCAGTCAAGGTCAATATATCCCTTGCTTTTTAATTTCAGCACATCTTCTCTGAACTCACGGTATTCGCCGCTTTCCATATCGGGTATCGGTATCTCATTCTTGGCAAGCTCTATCCTTACTCTGCGGTTTGAAGTTGGAACTCTCGCCTCATATTTGTCAAGCAGCTTATTGAGGATCAACGATCTGTTATCCATGCATCTCACTCATTTCTTTTGTCCATTCCACAACGGTCGATCTGTAAGCATTGTCGGCAGCCTCCTTGTAAACGAGCAGGGTCTTGTCCGCAATAGGCGCAATTTCAGATGCCTTTTCGGGAGGCGAACAGATTATAGCCTGCAAACCAAAGCTGCGCAAAAGCTTCACACTTTCAATGATACGCTCGCCGTCCATTTTATTGAATGCTTCATCAAAAATAACAAGTCGAACCGTATTTCCCGTTTCCTTTGGGTCATTTGTCTTGTACAGCTGAGCAAAAGATGCCAGAACTGCGATATAAAACGGTGTCTGGGTTTCTCCGCCCGACTTTGTGTTGATAGATTTTGAAAGCCGTTCCCGCCTGCCGTTGCTGTCTGTTGTGATAAGGTCAAATGTCAGATATGTCTGATATCTGCTGAACATCTTCACACTCTGCACCGACTTTTCGGAATTGCTGTCAAAGCTTATGATCTGTTCAAACAAATTGTCAATAACGGTCTTGTATTTCTCAGTAAAATTATAGCTGAACAATCCCTCTGTGCCATCATCAAGCAAGCTCGACATCAGCATATTATAATACTCGATATATGCGGGAGCAGGATCAACGGAAAATTCGTATTTATCATTTCCGAACTGTACCATTTTCAAAGCTTTATTCAGTTCATCGATCTTTTCCCTGGCACTTCGGATATTATCTCTGAGCTTGTAGATAAAGTCGGACTGGAACTGCTCCATAGCGTCATTTTTGGCTTTTTCGATTTTCTCACGATATTTAGGCAGCTCATAATCTCTGATCTTCCGATAGGCTTCTTCATACTCATCGTTATTGCTCACATCAGCGACCCTGAACGAAGCCTGCTCCGATTTATTATATTCGTTTCTCTTTTCAACGAGGTCTTTTTCTCCCGCGAATATAAGTGAAGCCGTTCCCTTGATCGGTGAGACAAACTTGTCGGCAACAGCACTCGGACTTCCGCACTCCGCAAGCTCTGCTTTATATCTCGGGATACCATTGCTGTTCTGATATTCCTCTGTATATTCCGAATTAATCTTTAGCTTGCTTTCAGCGATCTTCCACTCCAGTTCGGGAATTATCCTTGAAACGGTATCATCTCTTTCGTGTTCAAAATCGGAAATAAACCTTATTGTTTTTTCTTTTTCATTGGCAGCAGCATCTGTTTCTGACTTCTTGGCGAAGATCTTTTTATCCATCTCCTCTATCCACAAAAGGTCTATCTTATCCAGGGTCTGCTGTATTTCGATCAGCTTTTCCTTACATTCTTTTCTGTTTTCATACCTGTTGAACGCAGAAACGACCGTTGAGGAAATGTAGTTTTCGGCTAAGAACCACTCGCCCGAAACAACGGGAGCAACAGCCGCCTTTTTCTCGGATAATCCGGTCAAAACGGTGCTGATCTCTTCCAGCTGTTGTCTGTTATTGGCTATCTGTATCTCTATCGAATTCCTTCCGATATAAGGATATCTATAAGTCTTGGGATTAAACGGTTTGACGGAAAAGTTATTATACAGCATACAGTCCTTTGTGACCGATGTTCTGAAATCACGTATCTTATCATCGTCATAACAGCGAATAACTTTTCCAAGCAAAAGATCAATATATGCCTGCACATACTTATCATTGCTTTTTACTATCTTTGCAAGGCTGTTTTCCATTGTTTTCGGAGCGGCTTCATATACCTTTTGCAGATCAACGACAGCATATTCGTATATGTCCTCACGCCTGCAAACTTCCCTGTATATACGGTAAGCGTCCATAAAATATTCGGGAGGAACGATGATGTTCATACGCTGTGTGTTGAGATAACCCTCGACTGCATCGTGCCATTCTTCGTCCGCGATCTCAAGCTTATCTGCAAGAAAATCGACCGAAATATCCGAACTGTACTTTTTCTTCAGACCGTCTTTGATGACCTGCTTCAGCTTTACGGCTTTATTCGGATATGGCATTACACCCTTCTGAAGCTGCTCGATACGGCTTTCAAGCTTGCTTTTCGTATCTCTGAGCTCTTTCAGTTCAGCCGCAAGTTCGTTTGCGATCGCATCAAGGCTGTTCTTCGCATTGAGATACGCTTCTCTTATCTTGGAAAAATACTCGGGAGATAAAAGCTCAAAGTCCTCCTCCGAAAATTTCTCCGTTCTTTGAAGATATGTCCGGACGCTCTTTATTTCTTCGATAACTTTTTCATCTTCAAGCTTATCGATACAGTTTGAAAATCTTCCGTTCCAGCGTACAGAAGCTGTTTTTATGTCTGTGACAAATTCAGAAATATTTTTGTTGTGTTCCGAAATAGTATTTGTGTAGCGCTTTTCCTCCGCTTTGAGCCAGTCGCCGTTTTTGTCGCTCCAATACTTTGCCTTTTCGTTTATAAGCTGTGTATGCTCATTTTCAAGACGTTTTTTCAGTTCTTCAAGCTCTGCTTCTCTCTGTTTATATTCTTCAATATCATCATTGTATTTTTTCAGATCGGTCTGTGCTTTTTCAAGGTCAAGACAATGACTGTTATATGTTCCGTAATCAATAAGGAACTGCTGTATTCTGCGGCGTGAACGCAGCTTTTCTATCTCAGCATATTGTCCGCATATTTCTTCGAGCTTACTGAGTTTGCCCTCAAACCGTTCAGCCATAGCCTCCTGATCCTTATAATAACGGATATTCTCCTGCATCGCCGCAATGTCGATATCATCTTCAATATCACAGACGTTTTCGGTTATGAACCTCTCTATGTTGTTTATCGGCTCAAAAGATATTGCTTTTTTGAGCATTGTTATAAAATTTTCACTGTGAATATTGAGCCTTGGAAGCAGCACTTCACGATAGCCCTCGGAAGTGTCCCTCGTTTCATATTTGTTCGGATATTTTTCCTTGAAAAACTGCGTCATTCTGCGGCTGTCCATTGTTTTTCCGTTCTCAATGAATCTGTTTGCGGGAATGTCGCTTTTCAGCCAGAAAAAGCGCTTGTTTATATCGCTTCCGTCCGAAAAAATATCAAATACTGCACCAAGACAGAAGTATGACGACTTAAAATCATCATAAAATTCCGCAACGATATATGTGCTGAAATCCTTGCCCTCACGCAGGCTCTTGTTTCCATTTTCAATGTCCTCGCCCATCGAACCGATAAGATAGCTTTTCAGCGTTCTTTCGGATTTTTTGCTTGCGGCACGGTTAAAGGCAACGCTGCGTGTTTCGCCCATAAGCACGACCTGAAGAGCATCGATTATCGTTGATTTGCCTGCCGAATTCTTGCCCGTAAGAAAATTGATATCTCCAAAATCAATAACAGTATTATGAAAATAGTGCCAGTTAATCAGCAATAATCTCGTCAGCCTTTTCATTCTTTTCATCCTCCGCTTTAAGCATATCACATATCGTTTTGCACTTTTCATTCGGAACAGCCACAAGTATTGACGGCAGGATCACGAACCTGCACTCCATATCGTCATAGCTCTCGTCAAGATGTCTTATAAGGCTGTGGTTTTCGAGTATCCTGAACGAATCCTTTATCTCTTTCTGCGGCGGCTTTTTCGGGTATATCGAAAACTCATTCACGATCTTTCCGAACAGCTCTCCGACAGTCACGCAGACATCATTGCTGCTGCTCGCCTGAACTCTCATATCCTCATATATTATCCTCATCGTGATGAGCATTACCGTTGTGAGCTTGTTCAGTGCAAGCTTGTTATATCCCTCAACATTCCGCACATATATAATTCCGTATTGTGCGTCCTTATATATCCTCCAGCCGCTCAGACCAAGATAATCCGAGAACAATTCAAACTCATTTTCAATAAATCGGTACTCCCTTGAAACAAGCCTGTCCGCACCGTCACGAAGTATATATGTCGTTGACATAAGCTTGTTGCATATTCTTGAAAATTCGTCCTTTTCTCTTTGAGTCATCTGCTCAAACCGTTCTAAATTCATTTTGTACCTCTTTTTCTGTATGTCATAAGCGGTATCTCATATTTGCCCGAGATCACTTCTTCATCGGCAAACTCTATTGAATATCTCGAGCTGCGGTCATTCGCCTGAACAACGGACAAAAGCGTCATAATATAATCATCATCATTTTCAATTGCGATCTCTCGGCTCGTTATCTCATTTTTATCACCCAAAAGCCTGTCAACATATTCATTGACATTCTTTTTGCTGTATTTATTGTTAAGCACCTGCATTGCCGCAGCCTTTGCTTTTACCTCAAAATCGACAGGTGCTTCTGTCATAATAAGCTCGGAATTCCGTGTCCTTTTTACGGCTTTCTTCTTTTCGTATAAGCTTTCATCACTTATAAATGACTGCTCATAAAGCTCAAATGAATTGCTTGTGAGCTGAAATGTCTTATCAGCCTTTTCTTCATCGGAAAGATTCTTGAGCAGCGTGATAAGATTACCCTTAACGCTTTGGTCGGAATTAATAAGATAATCTATCTTCTGCGTGGTCGCACGGGTGTATCGGCGGTTTTTTTCATCTATCACGCTTATAAACTTTTTGTCAAGATCATCATAGGTATCGATAATGTAATGTATCTTATGAAGAATATCCTTTCTGAATTTTTCCTCATCGCCGTCCTTTTGTTTTGAAAGCTGATACTGCACCATTCCGTCTATAACTTCATCTTCCACTATCCACTTTTTCAGAATGTTCTGCATCGGTATCTTGTATTTCGGAACGGAATCTTTGATTTTCAGCGGACGCAGTATTCTTGAAACAACTTCCTCCTGATATATTTCATAATGGGAATGAAGAACATTGTTTACATTGAGTGTGTTGATAAGCTGCTGATTGTAATATGTGATGCTGTGATAAACCGATTTAAGGCTCTCAACAAGGCGCTCCGTGCGTTCCGCTCCGTCATTGAGTGCAGTTATCATCTCAAACGGGTCACGGGTCTCATCGGCAAGCTTCAAAGAGGAATACGTTGAATAAACATACGCAAAATTCTCCGACTCGGATACATTCGCAATATCATATAAAAGCTGGATTATCTTGTAGCTGAATCCCGGAACGGTTATATATTCCCTGAAATCACTCTCCGTTTCGACCAGTATCCAGCCTACGCTTTTAAGTTTTCGCACTAAAAAATGAGCCTTGCCGGAAACAGTCTGCTCGCTTTCAAGCAGTTCTTCCTCGGTAAAATCCGCCGAAATAATATCATCATCAAGCTGTGAACTTATCATTGAGATAAGATCATTCTTGGGTATTTTCAAATGCTGTTTAAAGGCATCAAGCAGAACAAAAAGGGTTTTCACATACAAATTTTTGTTTTTTGAAGCAAGTACAGAAAATAAATTTTCGGGTATAACATCATATAAATTCAACTTATCCACCCCTTTATACTTAACACCAATTAAAAACCATACAAAAGATCCGGCAAAAACTCACAGCTGTTGAAAACAGGTTTATATGAACTCTGCGCAGATTTTTTGTCTGCACTTTGATTAAAAATTTGTATTATACCACTTATATCCTATTTTGTATTATACCTTATATTTATGTTGAAATCAACAATTATTACGCATAAATATTACAAAAGTCTGAAACTGTCCACATTTTGGGACAGCTTCAGACATTTTGCTGCACTTTTTATTTTTGAGTTATCAAAAAATTATTTTCAAAGCGTGTTGTCCGATTTTTTCTGCTTCAAACAAGAATAATAAATTCATCAGAAAATCTGCCGTGAGGGAGGTTTTTTGAGGTGACCTTAATTATTGACATCGGCTTACTATCCAACGATTCATATAATGTCAGCCAAAGTGTAAATATCTGTAATTTTATTATAAAATTAAGAGTTAGAATTGTCGTTAAGGTAATAAACCTTTTCGACATGATTGTTTATCGTTGTTGTCTTGCTTGTGCGGTTGCCTGCATAATCGTAGGTATAAGTTTCAACAACTACGTTGCTGCCCTGCTGAACAGTTGCCTTAATGAGTCTGTTCTCAGAATCATATTTATAGAGGGCTGTTTTGCCCGCTCCAACTACACGAACAAGATTACCTGCATTGTCATACTCATAAGTAATATTGTTTTCGCTGATAAGCTGATTTAAGCTGTTGTATGTGTAAACAGTTTCAACGCCGTTTACTGTTTTCAAGGTGCGGTTGCTTACATTGTCATAAGCATAGGTGTAAGTGGTCTTGATCTTACCCTTAGTGATAGTTTCACTTGTCAAACGGTAGAGTTCGTCATAGCCGTACTCAACAGTTCTGTCAAGCTCTTCAACCTTTAAACGCTCTCCGC
>OHDN01001286.1_pt1 | contig 13269 bp, 10 predicted proteins | sample 1566971 | NCBI WGS metagenome assembly OHDN01 (sample SAMEA3879538, study PRJEB24766) | human gut metagenome | biome: human-associated habitat; feature: feces | place: USA | collected 1985/1987
CGGCTCTTAGTGCCAAGGCATCCACCCTACGCTCTTATTCGCTTAACCATTCAATCAAGAAATTTTGTTCTTTTTAGTAATTTTAATAATTTTAAAGAAAATTGTTATGATTCAGGATTGGGGTGTCAAACCGGTGCAGCGCACCAACCATGCACAATATATGTGTATTGTATGTTCACTTTTATATCTTAATTACTTCAGGACTTTGCAAATATTCTGCCCAATATAGAAAATACAATAAATACGCACAGATTAGTAACTACAATGCATGCCCCCGTTGGAAATGAATACATATATGAAATAATAACGCCCACCACAAAGCAGATAACTGATATTATACCGGCACTTATTATTACAGCTTTAAAATTTCTAAACATTCTCATTGAAGTAAGTGCTGGGAATATAATAAGGCTTGAAATAAGCATTGTACCCATTATTCTCATTCCTACTACAATTGTAACTGCTGTAAGTATGGCAAGTAATGTGTTGTAGAAGCCCGTCTTTATGCCTGTTGCTTTTGCAAAATTTTCATCAAAAGTAATAGCAAATATCTTATGGTAAAATAGTGCAAATATACTTAAAACCACAATGGCAAGTATAACACTTATATAGACATCACTTCCACTCATCGATAATACACTACCAAACATATAACTATTCAGGTCCATATTTGATCCGTTCGAAGCTGCATTTACAATAACACCTATTGCTATTGAACTGCTCGATATGAGTGCAATTGCAGAATCACCTTTAATCTTACTGTTATTACTTAGTCTTAACAGGAAGAATGCTGCAATTACAACGATAGGCATTGCAACCGTAAGTGGTGCTGTATCTAATGCTACAGCGATTGACAATGCTCCAAAACCAACGTGCGACAGTCCATCTCCTATCATCGAATATCTTTTAAGTACAAGTATTACGCCTAATAAAGATGCACATAAAGCAATTATTCCACCAACTATAATTGCTTTCTGCATAAATGCATAAGAAAACATTTTAATAATTTCATCAATCATAATTCAAAAAATCTTTCCCTTCCATATTTTCTATATATTCTTCTTTAGTTCCAAAGAAATAATCTTTCTCTTTTATATGCAATATTTTATTCGAATACTTCATTGCATTTTCCAGGTCGTGTGAAATCATAATTATGGTAAGATTATCTTCTTTATTAAGTTTCGATATTACTTCATAAAATTCTGATGTCACCAGTGGATCTAACCCTGTAATAGGTTCATCTAAGAATAATATCTTATCAGTTGCAAGTAATGCCCTTGCAAGAAGAACTCTCTGTTTCTGTCCACCTGACAGATTACCAAATGTTTTCTGTGCTAAATCAGTTATACCTAATTTCTCCATAATCTTTTTAACACGTTTCTTATCATTCGATGTATAAAATGGGCGAAATCCTGCATTGGCCAGGCAGCCTGAAAGAATCACTTCATATACCGATGCTGGAAAATCACTTTGTGCTGCTGTATGCTGGGGCAGATATCCGATATTTTTCTTAGTTACACCACCCTCAAATATCACTTCACCCTTTCTGATTGGAACAAGTCCTAATATTCCTTTTATAAGCGAGCTTTTACCAGAACCATTCTCACCTACTATACTCAGGTAATCACCCTCATTTACTTCAAAACTCATATTCTCAAATACATTTACCCTGTCATATGCAATTGTTAAATTTTCACATTTTAATTGTAGTTTTTTCATACTAATCCTCATTTCCGAGCGACTTTGTCGTGAGGAGGCGATGAGAAATTCGCTAAAGCGATTTCTCATCTGACATATATGCTAATTGTTTTCGCCCCGAAACAATTAGCTGTGTGAAAAATAATCGCATCAGCATTATTTTTCACACTAATCTCCATTCCGCACTGCTATGTGTGACATTTCTCACATTTTCTTACGTTTTTTATTTTCTAACATTAATTCCCGTTATAATTCAAACCTTTTTTCAGATTTTCAAGATTCTGCTTCATAAGACTTATATATGTCACACCTTTTTTGTACTCATCTTTCGAAATGTTATGGCACGAATGTAACAGATATTCCTTAGTGTTGGTTTCCTCACTTATCGTATCTGCTGCCTTATGATTAGATAATTCCGCATAGAATATAGCTGGTGCATTATTTTCCTTGACTTCATCAATCATTTTTGCTACAAGCTTAGCACTTGGTTCTGTCTCTGAAGAGCAGGAATCATATGCCGATACATAGTTAAGTCCATAATCATGTACGAAATAATACATTGCAAATTTGTCTGCAAAATATATTGTTTTAACATCCGAATTTCTAACAACTTCTTTAAATTCATTATCTAATTCTGTTAGCTGCTCTAAATATTTATCAGCATTTTTTCTATAATAGTCAGCATTTTCTGCATCAATCTGTACCAACTCATCAACTATATTTGATACCATAATCTTCGCATTAGAAATACTTGTCCAGATATGGGGATCATATATATGATTATGCCCCTCATGTCCATGTTCTTCTTCATCTTCATCATGATGATGTCCCTCTTCATCTTCTGTCTTAATAATATCAACACCTTTTGAGACATCTAGAACATTGACATCTTTCTCAAGCCCTTTTATCAGTTTTGCCGCCCAGGTCTCCATATTATCACCTGTATAAATGAATAAATCACTTTCATTTATACTTGCGATATCTGATGGTGTCGGATCATAACTATGTGCTTCCATACCCGGTGATAAAAGCAATTTCACATCAGCCTTATCACCCGCTATCTGTCTTGTAAAGTCATATTGTGGAAATAATGTAGTCACAATTAGTAACCTGTCATCATCTATACTCTTCCTGCCACACGCTGAAAGTGGAACAACCATTATGCAAATCAGTGTAAATATAATTAATTTATCTAAAACCTTCTTCATACTTTCCTCATTTCTGAGCGATTTCTCATCTGCCATAATTGCTATTTGCTTTCGCTCCGATGCAAATAGCTGTGACTCTCTTAATAAGAATAAAGAATGTCGCCTACTACATTCTCCGCCTGCGGCGGGTTGCTATAGCAACATTTTCTGCTCCTCCGCAATGTGCTCCTCGCGGAGCGTTTTTTACTTACCGGGACAATTTCAACGAAATTTCCTGGTAAGTAAAAATGCGGGTACAAATTGAAACTCAGTTTCAATTTGTACCCGATTATAATATACCTTATTTTTTATTTTGTCAATGTGAATTTGAAACTAAGTTTCATTTTCATATTTAGCATTAGATTTACTTCAACATTTCTCATTTGACTTTTCATCTCGCTGTTTGTTATTTTCTTCGTTATTACACTCTTTTTTCTTACGGCATTTTTCGCAGGTTCCATAGAATACTGTCTTACTTTTGTCTATCACAAAATTATGTTCATTTAAAATATGCTCATTTATTTCGTCCATAAATTCACACGACACATGGAACAGTTCGCCACAATCACTACATTTCAAATGATAATGTTCTTTGCAATGGTGTGTGCTATCATTACCAGTAAACTGGTAACATGCACCCTTCCCCTCTTCTATCGTATATTTTCTGACAAGATTCTGCTCAACCAAATTCTCTAAATATCGATAGACCGTAGATTTACCAACCGGTGTATCATTATTCTTTAGATATTCTAAAATATCCTCTGCCTTTACGTGTTCACCCTCTTTTTCACACAGATATTTTAAGATAAGTTCCCTTTGCTTCGTATTATATTTCATGAATAAATAATCCACTCCTTAATTTTGGCTCAAACCATGTAGACTTAGGTGGCATTAATTTACCTGCATCAGCAACATTGAATAATTCCTGAATAGATGTAGGATACATTGCAAACGCAACTTTCATATCAAGTGCACATCTTCTTTCTAATTCTGCAAGTCCTCTTATTCCACCTATGAAATCAATACGTTTATCTATTCTTGGATCTGCAATTCCAAGTATAGGATTTAAGACATTGTTCTGAAGTAATGATACATCAAGTCCCTCTACTGCATCATCACTTAATATTTCATTCTTTGCACTTAGCTTGTACCATACATTGTCAAGATACATTCCTACTTCACCCTTTTTCTGAGGATTATATGGCTCTGTGCCGACTTTCTCAATGTCAAATGACTTCTTAACTTCTTCTATGAATTCATCAGATGTTAATCCGTTTAAATCTTTAACAACACGATTATATGGCATAATCATTAATTCCTGCTCCTGGAATAATACTGATAAAAAGTAATTAAATTCTTCTGTCCCATCATAATCCGGATGTTCTTCTCTTCTCTTGATTCCGACCTTGACGGCTGAAGCTGCCCTGTGATGACCATCAGCAATGTAAATATTGTTAATATTTGAAAATTCATTTTCAATGGTTTTAATGTCTTCGTCTTTATCTATTATATAACCTACGTGCTTAATTCCATCATCAGCCACGAATGCAAATATTGGTTCTGTTTTTTTAACTTCATTAATTACTTCTGAAATCTTCTTATTCTCTCTGTATGCCAGGAAAATAGGTCCTGTCTGTGCATTACATGTATCAACGTGTCTTATTCTGTCTATTTCCTTTTCTGCTCTTGTATTCTCATGTTTCTTGATAACATTATTAAGGTAATCATCAATGCTTGCACATGCAACTATACCTGTCTGTATTCTTCCGTCCATTGTAAGTTCATAGATATAATAGCATTTCTTATTTTCTTTAACATATACACCTTCGTTAATCATATCATCTAATAACTCTTTTGCTTTAGCATATACTCTGTCATCATATGTATCTACAGATGAATCAAACTGTGTTTCTGCCCTGTCAATTCTTAGAAATGAGTACTTCTTACCTTTTACTGCCTCGCATGCCTCTTCACGATTATATACGTCATATGGTAATGCTGCTACTTCTTTAGCTAATTCCTTTGTAGGTTTTATACATTCAAATGCTTTTATTGTTGCCATCTTCTATTTTCTCCATTCTTATAATACGAAAGTGCCGCCAGATTTATCTAACGACACTTTTCGTTTAAATTTAATCAGATAATATCTATCTGATTAAAACTCATTATTTTATTACTCTGACTTTAATTACACCTTCGATTGCCTCTATAGCTTTTACTACGCTATCAGAAGCTGTTGTATCAAGGTCTAACATTGTATATGAATAATCACCTCTGCTCTTATTTGTCATATCAGAAATATTAATGTTCTCATTTGCAAATGCAGAAGTAAACTGACCCAACATATTAGGTATATTCTTATGACAAATTGTTACACGGGCTGCTTTATCACATACTCCCATATCACAGTTAGGGTAATTTACTGAATTCTTGATATTACCATTCTCGATGAAGTCCATAATCTCATTTACTGCCATAATCGCACAATTATCTTCTGATTCTTCTGTTGAAGCACCAATATGAGGTGTTACAATTGCACCCTCCATATTAACTGATAATGGATTAGGGAAATCTGTCATATATCTCTTTACTTTACCTGATTTTAATGCATCTGCCATAGCTTCTTCATCAACAAGTACATCTCTTGCATAGTTAAGAATTACAACACCGTCTTTCATCATATCGAAAGCTTCTTTGTTAATCATTCCCTTTGTGCTATCTAACAATGGTACATGAATTGTTATGTAATCACACTCTTTGAATATCTCTTCTGTTGTCGCAATGTGTTTTACACTTCTTGATAAGTTCCATGCGCCTGCAACTGAAATATATGGATCATAACCATATACTTCCATTCCTAATGAAACTGCTGCATTGGCAACTTTAACACCGATTGCACCAAGACCGATTACACCAAGCTTTTTACCATATATCTCTGTACCAGCAAATTTTTTCTTCTCTTTCTCTGCTGCCTTAGCTATATTAGCATCGTCTTTTGCTGATTTAGCCCATTCGATACCACCAGTGATATCTCTTGCTGCTAATAACATACCAGCTATAACCAGCTCTTTAACGCCATTTGCATTTGCACCTGGTGTATTGAATACTACAATACCTTTTTCTGCACATTTTTCAAGAGGAATATTGTTAACACCTGCTCCTGCTCTTGCAATTGCTTTTAATGAAGCTGGCATCTCCATATCATGCATTGCTGCACTTCTTACTAATACAGCATCAGCTTCTTCGAAATTATCAACTGTATTATAATTATCTGTAAATAAATCAAGACCTACTTTTGCAATAGGATTTAAACAATTAATCTTTGTCATATCAATCTCCATTCCGCAGGCAATATTCTATTTATTCTCTGCTTCAAATTTTCTCATAAATTCAACTAATTTCTTAACACCTTCAATTGGCATTGCATTGTAGATACTTGCTCTCATACCACCAACTGTTCTGTGTCCTTTAAGATTCTCAAAACCTGCTTCTTTAGCTTCTTTAACGAACTTAGCATCTAAATCTGCATCACCTGTTACAAATGGTACATTCATTAATGAACGGTCCTCTTTAACAACAGTTCCTTTGAATAATTCACTCTCATCTAAGAAATCATAAAGTATTTTAGCTTTCTCGATATTACGTTTCTGCATCTCTTCAAGTCCGCCCATCTTCTTTAACCATTTGAATACTTTACCGCAAATATAGATACCATATGCTGGAGGTGTATTGTACATAGAACCATTGTCTGCGTGTATCTTGTACTGTAACATTGTTGGAACACCTTCAAGTGGTTCTTCTGGAATTAAATCTTCACGAATGATTACAATTACAACACCAGCAGGTCCGATATTCTTCTGAACACCACCATAGATTACACCATATTTAGTTACATCTACAGGCTCTGATAAGAAGCATGATGAAACATCAGCTACAAGTGTCTTACCTTTTGTATTAGGAAGTGTCTTATATTTCGTACCATAAATTGTATTATTTTCACAAATGTATACATAATCAGCATCTTCACTGATTGGAAGATCTGAACAATCAGGAATATATGAGAATGTCTTATCCTCTGATGAAGCTATTTTATTAGCTTTACCGAATTTCTGTGCTTCCTGATATGCTTTTTTAGCCCACTGACCTGTTACTATGTAATCAGCTACTCCATTCTTCATAAGATTCATTGGAATCATTGCGAACTGTGTCGATGCACCACCCTGTAAGAATAATACTTTATAGTTATCAGGAATATTCATTAAATCACGTAAATCCTGCTCTGCTGCATCTATTATCTCCTGATAAGCCTTAGAACGATGACTCATCTCCATAACTGACATTCCTGTACCATTATAATCTAACATTTCTGCTGCTGCTTCTTTTAAAACCTCTTCAGGTAATACAGCCGGACCGGCTGAAAAATTGTAAACTCTGCTCACTTTTCGTGTCCTCCTTTTATATTACATCACATTAAAGTGTTAATGTCCTATATTCACTCATTCTACCTCTCTTAATATTAACAGTCAAGACCTTTAGCTGCTAAATCCTCTGCCGAGAATGCTTCACTGATTGGTGCATTCGGTGCAACCATAGGGAATACCTTATCATCACTGCCTATCTGACAATCAATTACAACAGGGATATTAAGTGAAATAGCTTCCTTTAATACAGGCTCTAATTCTTCTGGTTTTGTAACCTTGTATGCTTTAGCGCCCATAGCTTCAGCTAATTTGACAAAATCTACTGAATCATTAAGAGTTGTATTAGAATATCTCTTTCCATAGAACAATGTCTGCCACTGTCTAACCATACCTAATACATGGTTATTAACAATTACTTCAATGATTGGAATATTATATCTTGTTGCTGTTGCAATCTCATTCATATTCATTCTGAAGCATCCGTCACCTGCTATATTAATAACGACTTTATCTTTATTACCAAGCTTAGCACCCAGGCTGGCTCCTAAACCATATCCCATTGTTCCTGCACCACCTGATGATATAAATGTTCTTGGTTTACTGTACTTATAATACTGTGCAGCCCACATCTGATGCTGGCCAACTTCTGTTGTGATAATAGCATCACCATTTGTCACTTCATAAATCTTTTCCATAATAAATGGTCCATTTAACTCATTTTTATCATATGTTAAAGGATATGTAGCTTTTAATTCATTTATGTGATTAATCCATTCTGTTCTGTCATGTTTTGTTAATCTTGCATTCAATCTTGTAAGAACTTCTTTAACATCACCTATAACACTTGCTGTTGTAGGGATATTCTTATTAATCTCAGCAGGATCAATGTCAATATGAAGAACTTTTGCATTTTTAGCAAATTTCTTAGCATTACCTGTTACTCTGTCGCTGAATCTTGCACCTATTGCAATAAGTAAATCACATTCCGTAACTCCAAAGTTAGATGTCTTTGTTCCATGCATACCTAACATTCCTGTATATAAAGGATTAGTTCCGTCAAATGCGCCTTTGCCCATAAGCGAATCACATACAGGAGCATTTACCTTTTCAACAAATTCCTTTAATTCATCAGAAGCATCTGATATAACAGCACCACCACCAACAAAAATATATGGTTTCTTAGATTTTTCTATTAATTTAACTGCTTTTTCAATATCTTCTTCTGTAATATTCTCTGTAGAACGCTCTATCTTCATTGGTTCTTTATAAGTATATTCTGTCTTATTAGCTGTAGCATCCTTAGTAATATCTACAAGAACAGGACCCGGACGACCTGATTTAGCTACATAGAACGCTTTTCTAATTGTGTCTGCAAGATTTTCTACCTCACGTACCATATAATTATGTTTTGTAATTGGCATTGTAACACCTACAATGTCAACCTCCTGGAATGAATCCTTACCAAGTGATGCCTTTGCAACATTTGCTGTGATTATAACCATTGGTACTGAATCCATATAAGCTGTTGCAATACCTGTTACAAGGTTAGTTGCACCCGGACCTGATGTTGCCATACATACACCAACTTTACCTGTTGAACGTGCATATCCGTCTGCTGCATGGGCAGCTCCCTGCTCATGCGAAGTTAAATAGTGAGTTATTTCGTCGGAATGTTTATATAATTCATCATATACATTTAAGATTGTTCCACCAGGGTATCCGAATACTGTATCAACGCCCTGTTCTTTTAAACATTCAATAATTATTTCTGAACCTGTTAACTGCATTTTTACTTTCCTTTCTGTATCTTTATAACATTATTTAATCTATATTATATAGAATTCTATTGTTTAATATTTCTGATTAGTTAGTTTTTAAAATTGCACCTGTATTTGCTGAAGTTACAAGTGATGCATATCTTGCAAGATATCCTGTTGTTACCTTTGGCTCTCTTGGCTGCCATTTTGCTTTTCTTTCAGCTAATACTTCATCTGATACATCAAGTGTAATCTTATTTGCATTAATATCAATCTTAATGATATCTCCCTCTTCAACTAAGGCGATTGGACCTCCTACTGCTGCCTCTGGGGATACATGACCGATTGATGCTCCTCTGGATGCTCCTGAGAAACGTCCATCAGTAATAAGTGCTACACTTGAACCAAGTCCCATACCTGCGATTGCAGATGTAGGGTTGAGCATCTCTCTCATTCCAGGACCGCCTTTTGGTCCCTCGTATCTGATAACCACAACGTCACCTTCAACGATTTTACCACCTTTGATAGCTGCGATTGCATCTTCTTCACAATCAAATACTCTTGCTGGTCCTTCATGCTTAAGCATCTCAGGTACAACTGCTGAACGTTTAACTACACAGCTGTCTGGTGCAAGATTACCTCTAAGTACAGCAATTCCACCTACTTCACTGTATGGATTATCTATTGGTCTTATAACATTTGTATCTTTGTTAACAACATTCTTAATATTTTCACCGACTGTTTTACCTGTAACTGTCATAAGGTCTGTATTCAATAAGCCTTTCTTATTAAGCTCGTTCATTACAGCATATACACCGCCTGCCTCATTGAGTTCTTCGATGTATGTATGACCTGCTGGTGCAAGGTGGCAGAGGTTAGGTGTTCTTGAACTGATTTCATTAGCAATATCAAGATTTAATTCAACGCCTGCTTCGTGTGCAATAGCTGGTAAATGAAGCATACTGTTTGTACTGCATCCAAGTGCCATATCTACTGTTAAAGCATTTCTGAATGCTGCTTCTGTCATAATATCTCTCGGTCTGATATTCTTCTCAAGAAGTTCCATAACTTTCATACCTGCATGTTTAGCAAGCTTAAGTCTCTCTGAGTATACAGCAGGTATTGTACCATTACCCTGTAACGCCATACCAAGTGCCTCTGTAAGACAGTTCATACTATTAGCTGTATACATTCCCGAACATGAACCACATGTAGGACATGCTTTTGCTTCAAATTCTTCTACATCTTCAAGTGTCATTGTTCCTGCTGCATAAGAACCTACTGCCTCGAACATACTTGATAATGATGTCTTGCATCCTTTAACTCGACCTGCAAGCATCGGACCACCACTTACAAATACTGTAGGAATATTAAGTCTGGCTGCTGCCATTAATAATCCCGGAACGTTCTTATCGCAGTTAGGAATCATAACAAGTGCATCAAACTGATGTGCCATTGCCATACATTCTGTTGAATCTGCAATTAAATCTCTTGTTACAAGTGAATATTTCATTCCTGTATGTCCCATTGCGATACCGTCACATACTGCAATTGCCGGGAACATAATTGGTGTACCACCAGCCATTGCAACGCCCATTTTAACTGCATTTGCAATCTTATCTATATTCATATGACCTGGAACTATCTCATTATATGAACTTACGATACCAACTAATGGTCTGTCTAATTCTTCCTTTGTCATACCTAATGCATTAAACAATGAACGGTGAGGAGCCTGCTGCATTCCTTTTGTTACATTATCACTTCTTCTAGCCATAATAATCTCCATTCTGATATCTAAATATCTTATTTTATTCTCTCACAAATTGCATCACCCATAGCTTTGCAGCCTACCTGAGTGTTGCCCTCTGACATAATATCAACTGTTCTGATACCATCTTTAAGTACCTGTTTAACTGCACTTTCTACTGCATCAGCTTCTTTATCAAGGTCAAATGAATATCTTAACATCATAGCTGCTGAAAGAATAGTTGCTATCGGATTAGCAATATCTTTACCTGCAATGTCAGGTGCTGCACCATGACTTGGCTCATATAATCCCATCTTGTTATATCCAAGGCTTGCTGATGGAAGCATACCGATTGAACCTGTAATCATACTTGCTTCGTCTGATAAAATATCACCAAACATATTCTCTGTAAGTATTACATCAAACTGTTTTGGATCTTTTACTAACTGCATTGCACAGTTATCTACAAGCATATTCGTAACTTTAACTTCAGGATAATCTTTAGCGACTTCTGCCACTACTTTCTGCCATAATCTTGATGAGTCTAAAACATTTGCCTTATCGACACTTATTACGTTCTTACGTCTCTTCATTGCAATATCAAAACCTGTTACTGCAATTCTTCTTATCTCATCTTCTGTATATGTGAGTGTATCAATTGCTGTTAATTTACCGTCAACCTCTTTTGTACATCTCTCTCCAAAGTAAAGTCCTCCGGTAAGTTCACGTACAACTACCATATCAAAGCCTGCTTTTGCTATATCTTCTTTAAGAGGACAAGCTTCATTAAGTTCTTCATACAGATATGCAGGTCTTAAGTTAGCATATAATGACAATGACTTTCTAATCTTTAGTAGTCCTGCCTCAGGTCTTAGGTTTGGTGCAAGTTCGTACCATTTATCTTTACCCACGACACCACCGACGGCTCCTAGTAGTACAGCATCGCTGTTCTTAGCTGTCTCTATAGCTTCATCTGTTAGTGGTTCACCATATGTATCAATGGATATTCCACCAATTAATACATCAGTAAAATTAAATGTGTGACCATACTTCTTACCAACTGTTTCAAGTACCTTTTTTGCTTCTTCAACAATTTCCGGACCAATTCCATCACCGGACATAACTGCAATGTTGAAATTCATGAAAATCCCTCTTTTCTATGTACTGTAATTATCTTCTTATCTTAGTTAACGCAAATACTTTTTAACATATTTAACATTTGTTTTTAAATACACTAAAAATGTCGCCCTGTGGCGACATCTAGCAGTTTTGCTATGCAATTTTTTGTCGATATCCACTACCCGATTGCATATCTTCATATACATAAGAAGAATATTAGGTAATATTTTATAATATTTTAATATATTTTTCAATGACTAATTAAAAAAAATTGATATCTGAATTTGGTTTTAAAGGATGGAAACAATTACCGGATAACATATCTAGGAAATATCATTTTGTACACTTTCCTAATGGACACCCTTTTTTCAGGACACCCTTTTTTTCTTTAGTATTCTCTTGTTTTCATAATTACCTCGCTGTATTTGGTATCTGTTGATATCCGTGTATCCGATTGCCGTGGTAAAAATGAAAAATGCATAAGTGTGATATACACAGTATACATGGAATCCGGCAAAAAAATCTTGGGTTATGCCCGAGAAATTGCTTATTTTTCAAAAACAGTCTTAAGGAAAGAAATACGGCACAGCGGTTTTTATGCCCTCTGTGCCGTATTTGTGATGTTTCCGTGATGGATCGTTAATTGTTACTTATACTTGATTATTTGACGTAATGTCTTTTCCTTTTATCAAATACCTTTACACCTTTCAGAACACCGCCGCTGATAAACAGCAGTGCGATCCAGAGGATCATATTGCTGTTGTCACCGGTTTTCGTGCTTTCTGCGCCAGTGCTCGGGTTGGTTTGCGTAGAATCGATCGGTTTTGTTGTGAAGCCGGTAGCCGGAATCTCAACTGCTGCCTTCTTGTAGCCACAAACCTTGCACTCCTCATGCTTAGAGCCCTTTTGCGTTGCGGTCGCTTCCTTGTCAACAATCCACTTGAAGTCGTGCACCGCCTTATCGGTCTTATCGCCACAGGAGCACTCATGCCAGTGGTTCGTAGCATCGTTCTTCCACTCGCTGCCGTAGCTGTGAGTATGTTCACTGCCGCCGGTTGCCGGAATCGTTTCGGTTGTCATCGTATAACCGCAGACGGTGCATTCCTTATGCTTTGAGCCGCTTGTGGTATTCGTTGCCGGTGTATCAATAATCCAGTCGCTTGCGGTGTGTGCTGCAACATCTTTCTTATCGCCGCAGGAGCACTCATGCCAGTGGTTGTCTGCATCGTTCTTCCACTCGCTGCCGTAGCTATGAGTATGCTCATCGCCGGTTGCCGGAATCGTTTCGGTTGTCATCGTATAACCGCAGACGGTGCATTCCTTATGCTTTGAGCCGC
>OHDN01001298.1_pt1 | contig 13157 bp, 18 predicted proteins | sample 1566971 | NCBI WGS metagenome assembly OHDN01 (sample SAMEA3879538, study PRJEB24766) | human gut metagenome | biome: human-associated habitat; feature: feces | place: USA | collected 1985/1987
GCTATGAGGAGGACGCACAGGAAAGTGTGGTGCTCCGGGAGCTGCTGGACAAAAAGCTCTGGAAGATCCCCGACCGTATCAAGGACAAAGAGCGGTTTGAAGAAAACCTCAATCAGTCCATCCGGCAATACAATCCCGAATACTGGCGGGCAAGGCAGAGCGGACGGGAGGCCGCCGAAGCCGCCCGCAGCACAGCCCCGGCCAAAGAGGCCGCAAGGTAGCTTCGGGCCATGTTGGCCCGAAGCGGCAAAGGAGGTGTAACGAAATGGCCTATGTGCCAGTACCCAAAGACCTGTCCAAAATCAAGACAAAGCTGGCCTTCAATCTCACGAAGCGCCAGCTTATTTGTTTTTCCGGCGCGGCGGCGGTGGGCCTTCCGGCCTACCTGTTTTCCCGTGGCAGTATCGGAAACAGCGCCGCCATGTTCCTGATGATCGGCCTCATGCTCCCGTTCTTCTTTTTCGCCATGTATGAGCGGGACGGCCTGCCGCTGGAAAAGGTGCTGAAAAACATCATCCGCACCCGGTTCCTCTATCCCCGGGTGCGGCCTTACAAAACCGAAAACTTCTATGCGCTGCTTGGCGCCAGAAAGGAGGCGCAGCCGATTGCAAAACAACAGAAGGGCCGGAAAGCCCGCAGGCAAAAAGCCTGACAAGACGGGCCTTCTCGGCCTGTTCACAAAGGGGAAGGACATTCCCACCACCGCCCAGCAAACCCTCCCTTACCGGGAAATGTACCGGGATGGGGTGTGCCGGGTGGAGGACCGCTATTACACCAAAACCATTGAATATGAGGACATCAACTACCAGCTCGCCCAGACCGAAGATCAGGCGGCCATCTTTGACGGGTGGAGCGCCTGTCTGAACTACTTTGACAGCTCCTTGCCGTTTCAGCTTTCTTTCCTCAACCATCGGAGCCGCCCGGGCAGCCGGTACAGCGTCAACATCCCCATGCAGGAGGACGACTACAACAGCGTCCGGCGTGAATATGTGGAAATGCTGGAGAACCAGATCGCCAAAAGCAACAACGGCATTGTCCGCACAAAGCTCCTGACCTTCGGTGTGAACGTGGACGACCTCTCCACCGCAAGGGCGAGGCTGGAGCGTGTGGAGGCGGACATTTGCGGCAACTTCAAAAAGCTGGGCGTCAAGTGCCGCTCCCTCTCGGGGCAGGAACGGCTGGAGCTCCTTCACGGGCAGCTCCACCCCGGCGGCACCGACCCTTTCCGGTTTTCGTGGGATATGATACCCCAGACCGGCCTTTCCACAAAGGATTTTATCGCACCGGACAGCTTCGACTTCCGTTTCAGCCGCCTGTTCCGGGTGGGGACAACCTGGGGTGCGGCCTCCTATTTGCAGATTTTGGCCTCGGAACTCTCGGACAAGCTGCTGGCGGAGCTTTTGGAAATGGATGCGGAAATGACGATCACGCTCCATATCCAGACCGTCGATCAGGCCGCCGCCGTGAAATCCATCAAGGCCAAAGTCTCCGACATTGACAAGATGAAGGTGGAGGAACAGAAGAAGGCCGCCCGGGCCGGGTACGACATGGACATACTCCCGCCCGACCTTGTGACGTACAGCAACGACGCAAAGACTCTCTTGGAAGATTTGCAGAGCCGGAACGAGCGAATGTTCCTGCTGACCTTCCTTGTGGTGAACATGGCTCCGACCCGCCGGGAGCTGGACAATGACCTGTTCACGGTGTCAGGTATCGTTCAGAAATACAACTGCACCTTGAAGCGGCTGGACTTCCAGCAGGAGGACGGTTTCCTTTCCAGCCTGCCGCTGGGCCATAACGGCATTGAAATCAAGCGCGGCATGACCACCAGCTCCACGGCTATTTTCGTTCCCTTTATGACGCAGGAGCTCCGCATGGACGGCGAGGCCGTCTATTACGGGCTCAACGCTCTTTCCCATAACGTCATCATGGCGAACCGGAAGAAGCTCAAAAACCCCAACGGCCTGTTCCTCGGCGTGCCGGGCTCCGGCAAATCCTTTGCCGCAAAGCGGGAGCTTGTGAACGTGTTCCTTGCCACCCGTGACCGGATCATTGTGGTGGACCCGATGGGCGAATACTCGCCCCTTATCAAGCGGCTGGGCGGACAGGTCATCGAGATCGCCCCGGACAGCCCCCACCACATCAATCCGATGGACATTGACCTGAGCTTTGACGAGGAAAACCCGATGGCGCTGAAAGCCGACTTTATCCTGTCGCTGATGGAGCTGATCGTCGGCGGCAAGGACGGCTTGCAGCCGGTGGAACGGACCGTCATTGACCGCTGTGTGCGCCAGATGTACCGGGAGCATTTGCAGAACCCGGAGACGGCGAAAATGCCGACCCTCCAAACCCTCTATGACCTGCTCTGTTCCCAGCCCGAGGGCGAGGCGGTACGGCTGGCAACAGCCCTTGAAATCTATGTTTCGGGCTCTCTCAACGTGTTCAACCATGAAACCAATGTGGACCTGAACCGCCGCCTTGTGTGCCTCGACCTGAAAAAGCTGGGAGCCGGGCTTCGGACGATTGCCATGCTCATTATGCAGGACCTTGTCAATTCACAGGTGTCCATGAATTTCCTGCGCGGTATCGCTACATGGTGCTACTTCGACGAGTTCCATGTGCTGCTCCGCGACCGGCTGACGGCAAGCTACTGTGTGGCGATCTGGAAAATGCTCCGTAAGAAGGGCTGCGTACCCAGCGCCTTAACGCAGAACGTGAAGGACTTCCTTGCCAGCCCGGAGATCGAGAACATCTTTGAAAACTCGGATTTCCTTGTGCTGCTCTCGCAGGCGCAGGGCGACAGGCAGATTTTAGCCAAACAGCTCGGCATCAGCCCCCACCAGCTTTCCTATGTGACCCACACCAATTCCGGCGAAGGGCTGTTGTTCTTCGGGAACACCACCATCCCGTTTGTTGACCGCTTCCCGCAGAATACCGAGCTGTACGCCATTATGACCACCCGCCCGGAGGACAAGAAACAGGAAATGAAGCGGGCGTAACACACTTCGGGCCATGCTGGCCCGAGGTTCGGAAAGGAGGGATACATCATCGGAAAGAAACCGGATAAACGCAATTTTCAAAGGCCGGGGCCGCCGGAGGATACCGGGAGCACTCGCCCCGGACCGGCTGACCGGGAAGGGCCTTCCCCCGCACCGTCCCGACACCTGCGGTTTGAGGACGAGGATACCGGGCAGACCGGCACTTCGGGCCATGATGGCCCGAAGTCCAAAAGCGGCAAGTTTCAAGAGGACAGCCGGAAAGCCCGCCCTTCTGACCGCATGAGGCAGGAGGATGACAGAGGCGGTCCGCAGGATACCGGCAAGGCGCAGGAGCCGGAGGGCTCCGCCGAGAAAGCCGGGAGTAAAAAGGACAAGTACCAGAAGGCGCAGGCCAAAGCGGAGCGCGCCGGGGAAAAACTGGGAAAGGCCCGGGAGAAGCTGGATAAGGTCGAAGCGAAACGGGCGGCACAGAAGCCGCCAGGGCTTGCAAAGAAAGCAGTCCGGGGAGCCCGCACCGAGGCATGGTTTTATCTCCACAACAAAATCCACGAAGTTGAGCATGAAAATGTGGGTGTGGAAGGAGCCCATAAATCCGAGCTGGCCGCAGAGGCCGGGACCCGGAAACTGACCCGCTATGCCAAACGCCGCTGGCAGGAACACCCGGCCCGGAAGGTGGCAAAGTGGGAACGGAAGGACATAAAAGCCCGGGCCAATGTGGATTTTCAGAAGATGGCCGCCGAACACCCGGAGCTTGCCAGCAATCCACTGTCCCGGATACAGCAGAAGTGGAAACTGAAACGCCGGTATTCCAAAGAGGCAAAGGCGGCGGCAAAACAGAGCGCAAAGGCCGCAAAGAAAGCCGCTGCCGCTTCGGGGAATGTGACCCGGCGGGCGGCGCAGTTTGTAACCCGTCATCCTGTGGCGGTTTTGGTTTTGGTGCTGTTGTTGCTGGTCTGCTATATCCTGTCGGCGGTAAGCTCCATCTTTCCCACGCTTGGTAGCGGCCTTGCCAATGCGGTGTCCGGCACTTCCTATGCTTCGGAGGACACCGACCTGCTTGGCGTGGACGAGGACTACACGGCGCTGGAAAATGAACTGGCGCAGACGGTAGCGAACATCGAAAGCACCCATCCCGGCTATGACGAGTACCGCTATTCCGTGGACGAGATCGGCCACAACCCCTATGAGCTGGCGTCCTATCTCTCGGCAAAGTACCATGTTTATTTCCGGGAGCAGGTGCAGGACGAGCTGCGGGAGATCTTCGAGGCGCAGTATGAGCTGACCTTGACGGAGGAACTCGAGATACGCTACCGCACCGAAACCAGCACCGACCCGGAAACCGGAGAAACCACCACCGAGGAAGTCCCCTATGAGTATTACATCCTCAATGTGACCCTCACAAACAAAACGCTGCCTGCCGTGATCCTGCCGAGGTTGGATGAACAGCAGCGGGAAATCTACACCGTCATGCAGCAGCTCAAAGGCAACAAGCCCTATTTGTGGGAAGGAATTTATACCGGCGGCGAGGACACCGGCCCCAGCTATGAGATACCCGGCGAGGCGCTGGATGACCCGGCCTTTGCGGCGCTCATGGCGGAGGCGACAAAGTACATCGGCTGGCCTTATGTGTGGGGCGGCTCCAGCCCGTCCACCTCCTTTGACTGTTCGGGCTTTGTCTGCTGGGTGTACACGGCCAGCGGCGTCCACAACCTGCCCCGTACCACGGCGCAGGGCATTTACAACCAGTGTGCTATCATTTCCCCCTCCGAGGCAAAGCCCGGCGACATTATCTTTTTCACGGGAACCTATGACAGCCCCGGCCCTGTGTCCCATGTGGGGATTTATGTGGGCGACGGGATGATGCTCCATTGTGGTTCTCCCATCCAATACGCAAATATCAATTCAAGCTACTGGCAGACACATTTCTACGCCTTCGGGCGCTTGTGAGCCAGAAGAAAGGAGTCCTTACATGAACAAGATCGACAAGCTCGACAAAGAGCTGGAAAAGGCCCGGGAGAAGGCCGCCGAGTGGCAGGCCAAAATCCGGGAACTGGAAAAACAGAAACAGGAGGAAGAAAACAGCCAGATCGTGCAGGCAGTGCGCTCTCTCAAACTGACCCCCGCCGAGCTGATGGCCTTTCTGAACGACCCCAAAAACAGCCTTGCCGCTTCGGGCCACAATGGCCCGAAGCCGGAGGCGTCCGAAAAGGAGGACATGGCCCATGAAGAAAACTAAATTTCGCAGGCTGGCGGTGATGACTGCCAGCCTTTTGTGTTGCCTGATCTTTACGGTCCCGGCTTACGCCCAGAGCAATGAGCCGCAGCCCGAGGCCACGCCCGCCCCGGTGGAAACCGAGGCGGAGCCGGAAACCCAGAACCCCTTTACCCCGGATGGAACGGGAACGGTGGTGGACAACGCCACCGACGAGGACGGCAAAGAGTTCTACACCATTACCACCGCAGACGAGAGTGTTTTCTATCTGGTGATCGACAAGCAGAAAACCAGCGAAAATGTCTATTTCCTCAACGCTGTAACCGTGGATGACCTTCTGCCTCTTGCCGAACAGGGCGAGGAACCAGCCGAGGAAGTGACCCCCGAACCGGAGCCGGAGCCCACCGAACCCGTGGAGGAAGTGACCGAGCCGGACCCCGAACCCGAGACCGAAAAAACAGACAGCCCGCTTCTTTCGCTGCTCCTGATCGGGGTGGTGGTGCTGATCGGCGGCGGTGTCGGTTATTACTTCAAGATTTACAAGCCGAAGCACGAAGCGCCGGACCTGGAGGACGACTACTGCGAATATGAGGACGAAGGGCCGGAGGAAATCACAGAGGAACCCGAGGACGAGGATACCCCTCCGTGGGACGAGGACACGGAAGAACAGGAGGCCCGCCAGTGAATTTTACCAACAGCCCCTTTGAACGAATGATGAAGGAAGTGCCGTGGCCGGGCCGGGGCAGCGACGACCCTTGTACCGGATGCCGCTACTACAAGGAGTGCAAAGGCAGGAAAAAACAGTGCCGGAAGAAATTCCGGGCGCTGATCGTGGAGCCCCGCCCTTCGGGCCATCGTGGCCCGAAGTCCTAAATGGACGCCCGGGAGCTGACCCGTGACGAGAAAAAAAAGATCCGTTCCCTTGTCACGGGGATGTGCGCCAACTATGACCGGGAAACGGGCCTGTGCCTGCCGCTGGACTGTGCCTGCTATATGCTGCACAAATGCTGGACAGGGGCGTACTGTCGGTATTTCCGGGAGGCTGTCCTGCCTCTCGACCCAGAGCTTCTTGCGGCACTGACCGTGGAAGGCAGCTCCCCGGAGCTTCGGGCCTGTGCGGTCTGCGGGCGGGCATTTTTACCCGAAGGCCGTCAAGCCTACTGTTCCGACGCCTGCAAGGCCGAAGGGAACCGCCGGAAAAGCCGGGAACGCATGAGGAAAATGCGGGAGAAAAGGCCGGGCGGCGGTTACGATTTGCCGCTCCAAAAGGCTTGATATTCCGGGCTTTTTTGAGGGCGTTTCCGGGGCGGGAATACTGCAACCCATCCCGCCCCGGTTTACTCCCTCATTTCGTAACATACCACACTTCGGGCCATGTTGGCCCGAGGTACAGAAAGGAGGTATCTCTTGGAGATCGTACAAGGCTATGCCATTTTGAAAACAACCACTTTTGACAGCGGACACGGCTTTGCGCTGGGGCATAATCCGGGAGCGCCGGACCCCTTTGTGACCTGGCAGTTTACCGAAGGCGAAAAGGGCCAGCGGGATTACTACTGGGGCCGCTATGGAAACAGTCTGGAATGGGCGCAGCGAGACTTTGACCGCCGGGTGGACGATTATCAGTACCTTTATCATGCGGCAGTCAAAAATACGGAGCTGGGCCCGGAGGGCGTTTACCGCTACTATTCCACCCAGCGCCCTGTGGATATAGGCACCTATCCGAAGTCCCCGGATAACCCTCCGCTTTCCATCGTCAACTACGATGACGACAGGCGGCGTCCTGTGGCAAATGGTAGGCTGATGGCATGGGGTGAACTGACCTATGCAAAGCCGCTGACCGAAAAACAGATGGAGGACTATGAGCTGAAACCCGCACCGGGCAATCCTGACCGGGCGCGCCCATCCATTACCGCCCGGCTCAAAGATGGAGCCAGAGGGCAGGAACCTCCGAAGGAACCCAGCCAGAAGCGGGACCATAAAAACCATGAGGAACGATAAAGGAGGATTGCCATGCACGAAAAAGACAACTATTTGAAAACCGCCGAGCTCTCCACGGAGCAGAACTGCAACATGATCGACGGCGTACCCAACAACACGCCCATCCCACCCACGCCCCCGGAGCTGGACGCAAAGCCGCTGGACAAGGTAAAGGAGCCCAAAGAGCGCCGGAAAGGCCGGGAGCTGGAACGCTGATGGAGAACCGCAAGCGGAATGTCCATCTGCACGTCATGGTGACGCCGGACGAGCTGGCGGCCATCCATGAGCGGATGGCCGAAGCGGGTATTTCCAACGCCGGGGCTTATGTGCGGAAGATGGCTCTGAACGGGTATATCCTGCACGTTGACCTTGCGCCCATAAGAGAATTGATTTCTCTGCAAAGGCGCTGTTCCAACAATCTCAATCAGGTCGCCGTACACGCGCATACCTACGGCGTGTACCCGGAGGAAATCGACGGATTGAAGCGGGACTATGAAAAGCTGTGGGGCGAGGTGTCAAAGGTGCTGCGGGAGCTTTCCGAGCTGGTGGCAAAGTAAGACGAGGGCGGCAGGCTTCCGTTGCGGGGCTTGCCGCCCTGCTCTTTTTTTACCACTTCGGGCCAGTATGACCCGAAGGTTTGGGACAGGATTCACTAATCTTTCGCAACATTTATGTCCCCGGGCAGGCATGATAAAATAGAGATAGAAAGAATAAAGGAGGTTTTGATGATGAAGATACTGCTGAAAATATTAGTCGCGCCCTTCGCTCTGGCGCTGTCCCTTCTGGCGGCTCTGCTGGTGTTTCTGTTTGATATTTGCGCCTTCCTGCTGACGATTGCCTCCGTGATCCTGGCGGTGCTGGGTATCGCCCTCTTTTTCACGCCGACCCCCATCGGCGGGATTGTATTTCTGTTCCTCGCCTTCCTCCTTTCGCCGTATGGGCTGCAAGCGGCGGCTGGTTCTCTGCTTTGGGCGCTGGACGGAGGCAAATCCGCTCTGTATCGGTTTCTGGCAAGTTAAACAGCCTCGGGCCATGTTGGCCCGAAGTCGGGGCGGTCTGGACGGGCCGCCCTTTTTTCATAGAAGGGAGGGATGATTTCTGGCTACCACAACTTTGTTGCAGCGCCATGCGGGCGAAGGCGAAACGATTGCCGAGGCCATCCGGGATTGTCTGGACTATGGCAAAAACCCGGAAAAAACAGAAAGCGGAAAGTATATCTCCGCTTATGAGTGCGACCCTGCCACCGTGGCGGACGAGTTTCTTTTGGCGAAAGCCAGCTATGCCGCCATGACAGGCCGGGAACAGAAAAAGGCCAATGATGTACTGTGCTATCAGATACGACAATCCTTCTACCCGGGGGAGATCACCCCGAAGGAGGCGAACCGTATCGGCTATGAGCTGGCTATGCGCTGGACAAAGGGGCGGCACGCTTTTATCGTTACCACGCATACCGACAAGCAGCACATCCATTGTCACATCTATTACAACTCCACCACCCTTGACTGTACCCGGAAATTCCGAAACTTCTGGGGCTCCAGCTTCGCCCTCCGGCGGCTCTCCGACAGACTGTGCCTTGAAAACGGGCTGTCTATTGTAGAGAACCCGAAGCCCCGGAGCAAGGGAAAATACCGGAACTATGGGGAGTGGCAGAAAGAACGGAAAGGCCCGCTTTCGTATCAGGACCGGTTGCGCCTTGCCATTGATACTGCGCTGGCGGAGCGCCCCGCCGATCTGGACGAATTTCTCGGCCTGATGAAGCGGGCCGGATATGAAGTCAAGAAGGTTCGGGGCGGTGGTATCAGCTTCCGGCTGACCGGCCAGGGACAGGAACGCTTTACCCGTCTGCGGGCCTCTACGCTGGGGGACGGCTACGATCTGAAAGATGTTCTTGCCGCCATTGAGGGCAAAGAAAAACGCCCCGGACGCCCGGAGCGAAAAATCAGTCTGGCGGTGGATATTCAAGCAAAGCTGGCTGCCGGTAAGGGACCGGGCTACGAGCGGTGGGCGAAGGTGTTCAACATCAAGCAGATGGCCGCCGCCCTCGCCTATATACAGGACAACGGCCTGACTGATTATGAGCAGTTGGCGCAGAAAGCCACCGAGGCAACCGACCATTTCCATGCGCTTTCCGAGCAGATCAAGCAGACGGAGCAGGCCATGAAAACCAATGCCGGGCTAAAGGCCGCAACGGTCCAATATGCCAAAACACGCCCGGTCTTTGAGCAGTACAAGGCTGCCAAGTACAGCCGGAAATTCCTTGCGGAGCATGAGGCCGATATTGAACTGTACCGGGCGGCACAGGCGGAAATGCGCCGTCTGCTGGGCGGGGCGAAGCTCCCGAAAATGAATGTGCTGAAGGAGGAAGGCCGCAAGCTGACGGCAAAGAAAAAACGCCTCTATGGTGAGTACCAAAAGGCGCGCCGGGATATGCAGGAGATCGTCACCATCAAGGCAAATATTGATACTCTGCTGGGCTACACCGAGCCGGGCAGAAAGCAGGAAAAGGAGCGTTGAAGTTATGAAAACAAGGAGCAAAGCGACGCAAATACTTCGGGCCATGTTGGCCCGAAGATACGGGTTTGGGGCGAGCCCCAACAAGCAGCGTCCGGGCCTTTGTGGCCACGGAGGCATTGCTTGCCACTTAGCGGCAGCCCTCAAAATGGCATGAAAAAACGGAGGCTCTTACTCCTGAACCTCCGTTTCTCTGGCTTTTTTGAGCCCTTCGGCTGTGGCCTCCATAACAACAAGCTCTTTCTCATTCATCGAGCTTAAAAGCACATCAATGTGCTTTCTGCAACTGTTCTCTCCACGCTGACCTTCTGTATAGAAAAACTGATCTACGGAAATGTCGAACAGAGTGACGAGTTTGAAAAACAGATTGAAGCTGGGGTGCTGGCCTTTGTTCTCAATGTTCATAATGGTGCGGTCAGTCTTGCCGACCAACTCTGCCACATAGGCTTGCGTCCAGCCCTTTTCCTCTCTGGCTTGTTTCAAAGCGAGCCCGAGCCCATGAAAGTCAAACCTTCTTTCGTCTTGGTTCATTCTCATATCACCCTATATCATTGTACATTTCGGGTTGGAATATGAGAATGTAATGTAATTTGATGTGAAGTTCTATTTTATTTCTCCTTCATCAACTTGTATTGTTCGAGCAAAAGAACTACAATAGAACAGATGGAGGTGCGCTATGGATTATATGACTTTGAAAGAGGCAAGCGAAAAATGGGGCGTGACCCCTCGACGGGTAAACTACTATTGCGCCGGTGGCCGTATTCCCGGCGCTGTAAAGATGGCCGGTGTTTGGCTGATCCCCAAAAATGCAGAAAAGCCGTTGGATAAACGATGTAAAGAAAATAAATCTATGGGTGGTGATAATACATGAAACGAATTTTCTTTGTCGAAGATGATTTGAGCTTAATCAATGGACTATCCTTTGCAATTAAGAAACAGGGATATGAGATTGATATTGCCCGGACAAGTTCAGAAGCGGAAAATCTGTGGATGAATGGAAAATATGATTTAGTTATATTGGATGTATCTCTGCCAGATGGTTCCGGCTATGATCTATGTAAAAAAATCCGTCAGACTTCAAAGGTGCCGATTATCTTTTTGACCGCAGCAGATGAAGAAACGGATATTATTATGGGCCTTGACATAGGAGGCGACGATTATATTACAAAGCCTTTCAAATTGGCGGTATTTCTGTCAAGGGTCAATGCTCTGCTTCGCCGAAGTGAGAACTTCAATCAGGCTGATACAGAATTGAACTCAAATGGGATAAGAATACAACTACTAAAGCATGAAGTTTACAAAGACGATGTTCTGATCGACTTGACGGCCAGTGAATATAAATTGCTGTGTCTGTTTATGGAAACCCCAAACATTGTCCTGTCATCGGAGCAAATTTTGAGCAGGCTTTGGGATTGTGAGGAAAACTATATTGACAACAGCACCCTGACAGTATATATCCGAAGATTACGCACTAAAATTGAGAATGACCCCGGCAATCCACAAAAAATCGTCACTGTTCGGCGTATTGGTTACAAATGGAATGTGACGGAATGAGGTATGCTATGCGAATACTGGCAAACCGAAAAATTAAACAGCTTTTCATCTGTATCCTGTTGATTGTCGTTGGTTTCTCGTCAATTTCCGTGGCTGCCGTCAGTCTGCAATGGAAGTTTGCAGCACTGTATGTATTGCTGTCTGCAATTTGCATGGGAGTTTTAATTTTTATTTCTCTGTTTTTCTATTTTAGAAAGCAGGAGCAAATCATGGAAAACGCCGTGACACAAATACGGGAATACATTTCCGGCAATCACGATGCACGGATTGACTGTGACGACGAGGGCGAATTATATCGGTTGTTCCATGAAGTAAATGCTTTGGTTGCAATCTTAAATGCTCATGCAGAAAATGAGGGAAAAGCAAAGATTTTTTTGAAAGACACCATATCAAATATTTCCCACCAACTGAAAACGCCCCTTGCAGCTCTAAATATATACAATGGACTTCTGCAAGAAGAAACTGCTAATTTCCCGGCGATTAAGGAATTTACTGATCTTTCTGAACAAGAACTTGACCGAATAGAAACCCTTGTCCAAAATCTTCTCACAATTACGAAGTTGGATGCCGGGACGATTGTTTTGGAAAAGAGCGAACACTACGTTGATGATATGATGGCACAAATCCAAAGGCGATTTGCATTTCAGGCGCAGCAACAGGAAAAGAATTTGAATTTTGCTGGACAAGATACTGTTATGCTGATTTGTGACGCGCATTGGTTTATGGAGGCGATCGGCAACATCATAAAAAATGCTCTGGATCATACGAAAGCAGGAAGTACCATTCAAGTTTCGTGGCGTGAGTTTACATCAATGGTGCAGATTGTAGTAAAAGATGATGGAAGTGGTATTCACCCGGAAGATCTTCCCCACATCTTTAAGCGGTTTTACCGCAGCCGTTTTTCAAAAGACACACAGGGCGTTGGCTTGGGGCTGCCTCTTGCAAAGGCAATTATTGAGGCCCATAGCGGAACAATAGAAGTAGACAGCGAATTAGGCGTAGGAACGACATTCACAATCAATTTTTTGATTCCTACAAAATTGTAGGGTGAATGTCATCTTGCAGTAGGATTCGTATGGTACTCTTTCTATACCAAAGCAGAAAGAGGTGTTAGAACAATGAACTTATTAGAGGTGCAAAACCTGTCAAAAACCTATGGAAGCGGCGAGGCCACTGTCCATGCCTTGAAAGGTGCGACCTTTTCCGTTCCGAAAGGTGAATTTGTTGCCATAGTTGGTGAATCAGGTTCCGGCAAAAGCACGCTGCTGAACATGATCGGCGCACTGGATACTCCAACTTCCGGCAAGGTGTTTATTGACGGCAAAGATATTTTTTCTATGAAAGACCGGAACTTGACGGTATTTCGCCGTAGAAATATTGGCTTTATTTTTCAGAGTTTCAACCTGATCCCGGAGCTGACGGTAGAACAGAATATCATTTTCCCGGTGTTGCTGGATTACCAAAAGCCAAATAAAAAGTATCTGGAAGAATTGCTGGCGGTACTGAACCTGACCGCACGGAGGAACCATCTTCCCAGTCAACTTTCTGGCGGCCAGCAGCAACGTGTCGCTATTGGACGTGCCTTGATTACACGTCCCTCTCTGATCTTGGCAGACGAGCCGACCGGCAATCTGGATACGCAAAACACAAGCGAAGTCATTGCGCTGCTGAAAGAAGCATCCAGAAAATATGAGCAGACCATTGTTATGATTACGCATAGCAAAAGCATCGCCCAGACCGCTGACCGTATTTTGAGGGTATCCGATGGTGTACTGACGGATTTCGGGAGGTGCCGTGAATGAAAAGTTATCTTAGTCTCATTCCCATCTCCGCTAAAGTCCACCGCCGTCAAAATCGTATGACGCTGCTTTGCATTGTATTTGCTGTGTTTATGGTAACAGCAG
>OHDN01001302.1_pt1 | contig 13120 bp, 19 predicted proteins | sample 1566971 | NCBI WGS metagenome assembly OHDN01 (sample SAMEA3879538, study PRJEB24766) | human gut metagenome | biome: human-associated habitat; feature: feces | place: USA | collected 1985/1987
CATACTATAATAAGAAAATTAGATTATATTGCTGCTGGAGGGATTATAAATATGGTAAATATGGTAAATACCGCTGTAAATAACAATATTTATGCAGGAAGAAAACCTGGTTCAAAATATAACCAGTCACATACTTTTCAACAAAAGGAAGTATTAGAGATACCGGATGGTGCAGCAGTTAACAAATATGCAAATGTTCAAGAAATTTATGAGGCACTAAAGTGTAACGTGTCATGTAGAGGATATGAACAGGGGCAGGATGAAATTGCTGAGAAAGAAATTCAAAATGAAGAACCAGAAATAAGCAATGATTCCAGTGAAAAAATGACAGCATGGTACCAGGGTGTTCCTTTGAAAGAATGGGCATTAACGGATCCTAAATACACGGATTCAGAAACGGGAATTTCATGGTATATTAGAGACGGAAAATATCCGTATATGGTAGGTGAGGATGCAGAAAAGTTCCGAAAACTTTGTGAAGAATCCGGGGAGTTCCCTCTAAAGAAATTTGGGGAAATGACGGGATTAATACAGAAATTAGATGACAATACAGTAGCGTATGTGGGTGATAACGGAATTGCAGTTAAATCTAAAGATGGGAAAGAGATGTTTGTGGACACATCTGGCTTGTCATATGATATTGTTATGGATATGTTCAGAAATTTGCCTAGAAATGGGAATTTTTTCAGCAATAAGTATTGGTCAGACAATATACAGAAAGCACAGGCTCGGAGCTGATGATACGTTATATTGCAAGAGTGTGTATGCTTGGACTCCGATAGGAGAAAGCAGATTGGTTCTGATTGACAGAAGAATCATATGATTTCATCATTAATTTGGCAGGCAATAATATTCAAATTATTGCCTGCTAAATTTTTACCAAAATTCTTCTAATACCATTTTTAGACTAGGAAATATTGTTGAAAGCGTACTCTCAATATATTCTTTAGAGCAGGACTGTAGCTTTGAAATAGTATCAATGCTGTGTTTTTTACTTGATTTCTGAGTAATTTTTGTTCTGTTGGTCATTTTCTGCATAGTTAAAAGTCCTCTTATTTATATTGGTGGCTTTTTTGTTTTTAGTATCATTTTGGCAATTATTTATCTGGTTTATAGTTTTTTTAAAGCAAAGCGGGGGTGACTTCTAATGAAAAAATAATTAGTATGGTTTTAAGTTTTATATTGATTTTGGGGTGCTCGACAACAGCGTTTGCTGCTGAGACTCATAACTATGACACTGAAAATTTGCCTCATGATGGAGCTGATTATTTTGAAACGGAAATTAAAGCTGATGAGGAAAATGAAGAACGCATTTCTGATTTTGTTACCGTATATGGTTATCAATATACCAAAGGTAGTTTAAAAAGTGGTGCATGGAGAAATGGCACGAGTGGTGGTAGTTCTACATCTAGCGCAAAATTATCATTGAATTACACTCAAGATACTTCTTATAATATTTCCTTTAAAGCTTCAGTTTCCGGTGGTTATACAAATGGTGGAACTATAGGAAGTGAGTTGGGTGTTACACTAAATAAAAGCAGGGAATTATCCATATCCATGATTCAAACTGGAGATAAAGCTCGTGGATCTGCCATGGGCTATTCTTGTATTGTTATATACATTTTGCTGAAATTTTAAATTTCGGTGTAAAAGTAGATTGGTGTTTAGAAGGAATATGCAAAGTATTACACGAAAATGTCAAAGGATTACAGTTTACCAAAACCCATAATAGTTTCTGATATAATGCGATAAGTCAGAAAGGATGATGGGGCTATGGGGAAAAGAGAGCACATATACGAAATTATTGCAGAGAATATCAGAAAAGAACGCAGAAGGCTTGGAATTACGCAGGCAGAGCTTGCAGAACGGGCGGATGTATCATTGGATACTATCAAAAGTGTTGAAAATGGCAGAAGGGCAATGAGTCTTGATACATATTTGAATATTGTTCATGCATTGGAGTCATCGCCTACGGTTCTGATGAGCCAGCAGCACCCAGAAAAACACATTGGGCGTTTTGCATTTATGATGAATCGGTGTGACGAAAGAGAAATAGAATTTGCATTACATATGATTGAACAAATATTAAGAGGACAGGAAGATTATCTGAGTGAATAGACGGGTAGTTATCCTGTCCTTTGTCTATGACTCTTTTGCAAATTTTTCAGCGAGATGGTATATGATTTCTTCAATGGTGGGAGTATCATTTTCACATGGAAAGTCTGTCCAGAAGCGTTGCATTTGTGGATCAGGGCTTTTTAAAGCAATGGAAACTGCCCGCCCAATTTCCTGTTGGACTTCTTCTTTTGTGATTCCTTCTTTTTCGGCAATGATTTCTAAATATTTATCAACAGAGTATGTGCTTTTATCATTCATAGTGTTGTTGTGAATCCTTTCTGAGAAGGGTATCTACGGGCAAATTGTCAGGTGCTTGAATTGTCCCGGTTGAATACCATAAAAGTAAAACAGATAATCCGTTCTATATTACATAATAACCTTGAGGGCTGTTTTCTATGCAGATTATGGCTATTTTCTATTCTATCATACACATAAAGTATGGTGCATACACGCACCATATCATTATAGGACACTCTTGCGTAGAATACAAGGAGGAGGTCTTTGTAATGATAGTATATGACAGGTTATGGATCACACTCAAGAAGAAAAATATTAGCCAGTATGCACTAATTAAAGATTATGGAATAGATAAAGCACAGTTACAGCGATTGCGAAAGAATATGGTCGTAAAAACGGTAATCCTAAACAGATTATGTTCCATACTTGATTGTAAGATAGAGGACATCATGGAGTTTGTGCCGGATGAGGATATTAAGTAAAGAGATATTTCCAAAATGTAATGAGAGTTTGGAAATATCTCTTTTTTTAATCTGCGAATATTTATATTCTTGGTATTAAGGTGTACAATATTCCACTTGAAATAGCTGGTTTAGTCACTCTGACAAAAGATTCGCTTACGGTACAATGAATACAGCTTAAGCAAATATATAAGGTGCCGGAAAAGAGTGGAAGGTGTACTACGATATTGTTAATAGTGGAGAAAGAATAAAACAGTTGCGTGCGGCAAGAAGAATGACAAGACAGCAGCTTGCCGAGCAGATTGGATTGTCAGTGGATGCTCTGCGGAAAATTGAAGCTGGTGTAAATGGAGCAAAAATAGATACGCTGATTAGTATTGCTGAATTGTTTCATATAACGTTGGATTATCTTGTGTGTGGGTGTGAAAGAAAGGCAGAAGTCGATGATCTGCTGGTTGGTCTGAAGGAGAAGGAAGTACAGTTTATCCGGAATATGGTATTAAATGCCGTTGACAATATGAAACTTCTGACAGAATAAAAAAGTCGGATTGCATTTTTGATGATGCAGTCCGGCTTTTTTTATAAGGATTTGGAACAGGTGGGAGTGTTACTCTTAGTTCAAAAGAGTGTCGGTTACTGTAGAAGATGCGTGGTGTCAGTTATACTTTGTTCAGGTTCTGAGAAAAGAGCCGTTGAATATTGAAAACAGAATAGGACACGCATATCCCACGAGCTTATATCGCCTTGTCTATGACAGGGTGGCAGAATCCCATTTCGTGCGATGACTATCCTCGGAGCTGCAGCCGATTATGAGAAACGTAACAGCAGGAGCCTTTAAGGATAAGAGCAGAGGGTTGTGCCTACCGGGTTAGCAGCCGGAGGTAATGAGATAATAAGTGCACCTGAATTTCAGCAAAACGCATTTTCAGAGAGTGGCTACTTTCGTAAGTCCAGATGGGCAGGAAACTACGAAGTGATTGTGGCTGGCAAAGGATATGTTACCCGATACGGGGATGGTTAAGAAACCGGGAAGATAGTATTTTATCTTCCCACACAAACTGATTTGCAGTAACCAGCAGACAACAACGGGGCTTATAAGTACAGAGAGCATTGGCAGGTCAGTTTATGTGAGGAGATAAAGTGTGCACAGGATATCAAATCAAAATAAAAACAGGAATGGAGATTTTAAAATGAATAAAGCAGTTATATATTTTGGAGCAACAGGAAATGAGGCAGCGGATCAGATGGTAATGCAGGTTCTTGAGGAGTATTGCGCTGTGAATGGATATGAGGTGGTTGCAGTCATTTCGGAGAACGCAAGACCGGAGGGAATGACATTTCCTATGAAGTTTGCCTTTGTCGGTATGGCAGAAGTAGAAGATGTTGATGTGGTTGTTACTCTTATGAGTGATATGGTGGGCGATTGTGAAGAAACAATTATGGATAACATCATTATGCTCGGAGAGCACGGCATTACGGTTGAGACAGCAAACGATGATATGGCTGGATATTATCAGAAGATGGAGCAGGCAGGGAAAAAGGAAGATAACGGTATTGTTTCACTTGCTGATTTTATGGCAGTATTTTTCAGACGTCTCAGAGCCAACAGATAGGAGGTTTTATGAGTAAGTGTTGTGTTATCTGCGTAGGCAGAAATGCCGACAGAGCCGCAGACAGGATAGAAGCATATGCGAAGAAAGCGGATTTTGAGATTGTAGAAACAATCTTTAAAGATACGAAGTCTGTGGAAAGACTTAAATTTTATATCGAAAGAGATTCCATTATCAGTATTCTGGTAAGCAGTATCTATGATGTCTCATCGGATAAAGATGTGGTGAAAGGTATCATGGAACTTGCAGCAGAGCACGGGATCAGCATTAACGACGAGAGCAGGGGCTATGAACCTGCTCTCATCTCATTTGAGGAGGACAATGCCGGATAAAAAGGAATTAAGCATAGTGACATTTTCATCAGAAACCGTGGTGTTTGATGGGAAAGGAGACAGAGTTGTTGCCTGTCCTACGGAACAGGAAGCTGTCGAATATATCCGTGGGCAGGAAATACCAGTTGACAGACAAGGAAGTGAATATTATGAGTGAAATAAGACGGGGCGATATCTGGATGGTTGATTTTGGAGTACCGGAAGATGAGAATGACCACAAGCTGCACGGTATCAGACCAGTAGTGATTGTGAGCAATGACAGTGCAAACAGACACAGCACGGTATTCCATGCAGTACCGCTTACAAGTAAGATTCATAAAAAGACATATCTGCCAACACATATTTTTATCAGTTCGTTTAAGGCTGTTGGATTAAGAACGAACAGTATCGCTCAGTGTGAGCAGTTATGTGATGTGAAAGATACGGACCTGATAGAAAAAATCGGGAAAGTAAGCAAAAACCAGTTAAGACAGATAACAAAAGGTATGCAGATCCAGTTGGGTATGAGTACAAAACATAATAATCCAATTGCATAAATTCCAGCCGGGGCGAAAGCTCCGGTGTTACATAGCCGTCAGCATATCTGGCGGCTTAATTTGATTGGAGGGATAGGATGACAGTTGAACAGTTGGACAAAATATCGGCACAGAGATTAGAAGATGTGGATATTGATACATTGGTGGAAGTAAACAGCATAAAGTACGCTGACGGAATGCCTGTGGAAAAGAAGGTTGCGGGAATGATTGCAAAGACAGGTAATCCGTATTTCCGCAGGTCAGGAAAGAGCAAGATTAAGATTTCATTTTCCGATAATGGGGAAAGCCTGAAAGACAATTATATTGCTATGCTTGCCAATGTATAGAGCAGTCAGCCAAAATTAGGGGTGGAAATTCAGATGGATTTGTGATATCATTACAGACAAATAAGGACATCTAACCCGAAAGGGTATCAATTTCATATTTATGTTTCCATTCCTCTTGATTTGGGACTTCTAACTTAGAAAATCGAAGGAGTGGTGGACATGAACAATTCTAAAAGAATTTACAGAGCAGCCATCTATGTTAGATTATCTAAGGAAGATGGCGATCTTGATGATGTGAGAAAAGCTGAAAGTAACAGTATCTCAAATCAGAAATCCCTGATACTTAATTATTTAAAAGACAAAGAAGATATTGAAATAGTATCAATCCGTGAGGATGACGGCTATTCAGGGGCAACTTTTGACCGTCCGGCATTTAAACTTATGTTGCAGGATGTGAAAGACGGTATTATAGACTGTATCGTTGTAAAAGATCTTTCGAGGTTTGCAAGAGAGTATATCGACGCAGGGCGATACATTGAGCGGATGTTTCCTGCAATGGGGATACGATTTATAGCGATCAATGATGCCTATGACAGTGCAGATACACAGGCACAGGGAAACGAGATAATCATTCCGTTTAAGAATCTTATCAATGACGCTTATTGCAGGGATATTTCCATAAAAATCCGAAGCCACCTTGAAACAAAGAGACAGAACGGAGAATTTGTAGGAAATTACTGTGTCTATGGCTACAAGAAATCTGAGATTGACCATAATGTGATTGTCCCGGACGAATATGCAGGTCATGTGGTACAGGACATTTTCCGCTGGATAAAGAACGGAATGAGCCTTGATGCCATAAGCGATAAGCTGAATGTTCTTGGTATCCTGTCACCTATGGCATACAAACTCAGCAATGGCGAAAATTATAAGACAGCATTTCAGAAGAAAGACGAGCTGCTGTGGACTCCTGTTGCGGTAAGGCGTATCGCAACGAATATTATTTATACAGGAACACTTGTACAGGGAAAATTTACAACACCAAACCATAAGGTTAAAACAAAGATATTAAAGCCACAGGAGAAATGGGCAGTATGCCACAACAATCACGAGGCACTGGTATCTTTAAGGACTTTCCAGATTGTACAGCGTCTGTTGTCAGTGGATATGAGAATGGCACCGGGAAAAGATTCTATCTATCTTTTATCCGGAATAGCAGTATGTGCCGACTGTGGGGCACTTATGACACGAAAGGTGTCTACGGTAAATGGAAAAAAGTATGTTTACTATATGTGTTCCAATAACAAGAAGAATAAGAAGTGCAGCTCCCATAGGATAAAAGAGGCAGACTTGGAAAGCCGTGTATTTGATACCTTGAGGGATATGACAGCAATACTTCTGGATGCAGATGAGGTAATAAAGGAAGCTGGCAATAGTGCCAATTTCAGAATAGACCAGAAAAAGACAAAAGAGAGGATCAGTGCAAAAGAGAAAGAGATAACCAAATACAACCAGATGCTTGTTTCGCTTTATGAGGATTACCGAGATGGAATTGTTGATAAATCAGATTTTGCGATTATCAAGGAGAGTTTTGAGGTAAAAAGAGCAGAGGCGGAAAAGGCAATCGACAGGTTGCAGAAGGAAGCGGAAAACATTGCTGCCGGGATTGAAAGAGATACCGAGTGGCTGGAAGAACACAGGAAATGGAAAACAATGCCTTCTCTTACCCGTAATGTGGTAGTGAGCCTTATACAGTCTGTAAAGGTATATGAGGGCGGTGATATAGAAATCGTACTGGACTGTGACGATGAATACAGAAAAATCGTTGCAAGAGCCGGGGAGCTGGAAAGACAGCATGATGCGGAAAGGCTGGTGGTTTAAATGGCAAGGAAGTCAAGAACACAGCCGAAACAGTCCACGGATACGCTGAAGGCTTTATCCAAAGTGTATAAGACTGCCATATATGTGAGGTTATCTGCGGAAAAAGATGAAACGAGAGACAGAAAAACCCTGATCAATCAGAGAAATCTCATTAAGAACTTTGTGGATCAGCAGATGGACATGGAAGTTTATGACATCTATATGGACGATGAAATTTCCGGTACAACATTCGACAGACCGGAATTTGAGCGTATGATGTCGGATATGAGGGCAGGAAGGATCAACTGCATTGTCGTAAAGGATTTGTCCCGCTTGGGTAGAGATTACATTGAAACGGGCAATCTGGTAGAGCGTGTATTCCCGATGATGAATATCCGCTTTGTAGCGATTACGGATAATTATGATTCCTCAAAGAAAGACGCAGACCTTATGGTTGCGGTCACGAATATAGCCAATGATCTGTATGCTAAGGATATTTCAAAGAAAATATCTGCCAGTAAGCAGGAAGCGATGGAAAAAGGTATTCCGACTGGAAATGTGGCTTATGGCTATAAGGTAGTCTTTAATGAAAATAAAGTCAAGGTAATGGTTGAGGATAAGGAAGCCGCAGATGTTGTAAGGTGGATTTTTAATGAGGCAGAAAAAGGTACACTGCATTCTGTGATAGCGGCAGAACTGAATGCGAAGCATATCCTTACACCTGCCCAGTACAGAGTAAGGCATAATATAGAGAAACTTGAAAAGCTGAGTGGAGTTAAGTGGACTGTTGATACATTGTCACAGATTTTAAAGAATGAAGTCTATATTGGAAGATATGTGACTGGTAAAGACAGGGTATGCCTGTACAGACACGAAAAGAGGCATACTACCAATAAAGATGAGTGGTATGTTTTTGAAAATCATCATATTGCACTTATTGCAAAGGAACAGTTCTATGCGGTACAGAAGAATAAAAGAAAGGTAATAAAGCCAACAAAAAAGCAGACAGTGAATATGCTGAAAGGCAAAATCATTTGCGGCTGTTGTGGAAGCAGTATCCATATTCACCCAGAGAAACACGCAAAGGTTTATCTGTGTACGCATAGAAAAAGATATGGAAAGGATAGTTGTAACTGCCTGCCTGTAAAGGTAGACGATGTATATGCAGCGGTGCTTGCCGTTATAAAAGAGCAGATACAGGTCTTTGTTGACAGGGAAATGATATTAAAGGAACACCACAATGACAGCAGGGTAATCAGACAGGAACAGGTATATACGGAAGCCGTGAATAAGTGTGTCAAGGAAATGGACAGGCTTATGGAATTAAAGAGCGGCTTGTATGCAGATTACACAGAAGAACTGCTTGATGAAAAGGAATACCTGCAACTGAACAGGGAGTATTCGCAGCGTATTGAGAAATTGAAGATACAGGCTGATGAATACAGGCAGGCGGCAAGTCAGTATGAAAGTGCTGAAAAGACCGTTGCCCAGTTAAAAGCTGAAATGCTCCGTTTTAAAGGAAAACGCAAGTTGACGCAGGAAATGGTCGATTTGTTTGTTGCACAGGTACGCATATACGAAAACAAGAATCTTGAGATCGTTCTGAACTATGAAGATGAACTGAAAAAATTCGCAGAACTGAATATGGAAAGAGAGGCAGGATAATGGCTGAGAAAAGAAAATTAGCCTTTTATATCCGTCTCTCTGATGCGGATGAGGAGGTAAAAGCAGGAACAAAAGACGAAAGTAACAGTATTACAGGACAGAGAAAACTCTTGTATGCGTATATCAAGAAAACAGAGGAATTTGCAGGTTTTGAGGTACTGGAATACTTTGATGACGGATATTCGGGAACAATGTTCAATAACAGAGCAGAATTCCAAAGGCTCATACAGGACGCAGAGCTTGGAAGATTTGAATGTATCATAGTAAAAGACTTTTCACGATTTGGAAGGGATTACCTTGAAGTAGGCAACTATCTGGAGTTTGTATTCCCTGCAATGGGAATGAGGTTTATTTCTGTCAACGATAATTATGACAGTGACAGAAACTTTGGTGTTACCGGAGGAATGGATGTAGCTTATAAGAATCTGATTTACCAGCTTTACAGTATGGATTTATCAAGAAAGGTAAAGAGTGCCAGAAGGACAAGAAATCTGAGTGGCGAATACACGGCATCATTTGTCTGCTATGGATACAAGAAAGATCCGGACGATAAGCATAAGCTGATAATAGATGAAGAAGCTGCAAAGGTTGTTGTGGAGATATTTTCACTGATCATTGCAGGATATAATGCAAGTGAGGTTGCCCGCATATTAAATGAGAGAAAAATCCCGACAAGAGTTCAAAACCAGTGGAAGAATGGAATCAATTATGTTCCGGTTCATAATAAAGGGGATTATATGTGGGATAATTCAGAAGTTATAGCGATTGTCCAGAATGAGCAGTACAAAGGAATAATGATCCAGAATAAATGTGAAACTGTTGGTTTTGGAGATAATAAGAAGGTTCGCAAACGAAATAAAGAGGACTGGTCTGTTGTAGAAGGTGCAATACCAAGAATAGTAAGCGATGAAATGTTTGATGAAGTCAATAAAATGCTACGGGTTGAAGCCAGAGGGATTGAAAAGAGTACAAAGAAACGTAAGAAAAATCTTTTTATCTGTCCCTATTGTGGAAGAAAGCTGATGAATTCCAGTGCAGTATGTACACCGAAGCTCCTCTGTCCAAAACGCAGGATGGTAAGGACTGGCGAATGTCAGCAGATTTTTATGCTGAAGTCAGAAGCACAGGACAAGGTGCTGGAAATCACAAAGGAAATCTGTAGAACACTTATACAGGAAGAAGAACTTAAAAGGGCATCAAAGGATAAAAGGAAGGTGACAAGCGATGAGTATTTGATTAGTGAGCTTAAAGCGGAGTATGACAGAATATCAAACAGCACAGTTTCTTGTTATCAGTCATACAGAGAGGGAAAGTACACAAAAGAAGAATATGTGCAGCTAAGAAAAACAAACCAAGAGCTGTTAGCTGATCTGGAGAATCAGATATCAGATTTGCAGGAGAAAGCTGCAAATCAGGAGCCTGACACAGAGGAGAAGATAGAACAGCTAACCCAGTATAGTATGCTGGAACAGTATGACGGAGATGTACTTTCCAACATAATTGATAAGGTGCTCATTTACAACGACAAAGATATAGAGGTTGTGTTTAAGGGTGAGAACTTTATCCGAAATGCAGTGTAGTAAACAAAATGAGTAATACAGAAAGCCAGTAGTGAAAAAGCTGCTGGCTTCTTCTATGGGTAGTAACGAAAAGGTTAATAGTAATAAACTATTCTGTACTTTAAAAATCAGTAAGGATTTGATAGAATATGTACAGAAAAAAATAAAATTTTTTTTGTCCCAGTCTTGACAGATGCAGGTTTCCCAATCTGGTGGTATGTAGCACCAACAATTATTAATACTTTTTTGGAGAGCTATGATTTTTCGGGTAAAAAGATTGTATTGTTTGCAACCTCCGGTGGAAGTGGATTTGGAAATACGGTGAGTGAACTTAAGCCATCTGCACCTGATGCTAAAATATTGGAAGGTAAAGTATTTCATAAGGCTTCAAAGACGGAAATTGCAGAGTGGGTAAAAAGTATTTCGTAAGGAAGGTGGATGGAATGAAAAGAATTACACAAACAGCAGGCAGGAATGCTCTGAACGAATTTTCACCGGAGTTTGCACACTATAATGATGATATTCTTTTCGGTGAAAACTGGAATAATCAGGATATTGATCTTAAGACAAGAAGTATCATAACGGTGGTTGCATTAATGTCTTCCAGGATAACAGATTCTTCATTAAAATATCATTTACAAAATGCAAAAGACCATGGAGTGACGCAAAAAGAAATTGCGGCAATCATTACCCATGTGGCATTCTATGCAGGCTGGCCAAAGGGATGGGCAGTTTTTAATCTGGCAAAGGAAGTATGGCAGCCAAGTGAGGGTGATTTGCCTTATGAAGACGATGGTATGAGAGCACATGCAAAATCAATGGTATTTCCGATTGGGCAACCAAATGATGCATATGCGACATATTTTGTAGGACAAAGTTACCTTGCTCCGGTATCCACAGATCAGGTTGGTATTTTCAACGTGACATTTGAACCCGGATGCAGGAATAACTGGCATATTCATCATGCAAAAAGTGGTGGCGGACAGATTTTAGTATGTGTAGCCGGACGGGGCTACTATCAGGAAGAAGGAAAGGAAGCAGTAGAAATGAAACCGGGTGACTGTATTAACATTCCAGCTGAAGTAAAACACTGGCATGGGGCAGCTCCGGATGAATGGTTTTCACATCTGGCAATTGAGGTGTCGGGAGTGGAGTGTTCCAATGAGTGGTGTGAGGCAGTATCAGAAAAAGAGTATGCAGGGTTAAAATAAGGAGTGGACTATGGAATACAGTAAACTTGGGAATACAGATATAGAAGTGTCAAAATTATGCGTGGGTTGCATGAGTTTTGGAAAAGCAGGAACCATGCATGACTGGACGCTGGACGAATCTGAAAGTGAGAAAATTATTAAACATGCGCTTAATCTGGGATATAACTTTTTTGACACGGCAAATGGATATTCTGCCGGAACAAGTGAGGAATATCTGGGAAGAGCGCTGAAGAAAAATATTGCAAGAGATAAAGTAGTGATTGCATCCAAGGTTTATTTTAATGAAGGTCGTTTATCAAGACAGGCAATCATGAGGGAAATAGACGGTAGCCTGTCACGTCTTGGAACCGATTATCTTGATTTATATATCATCCATAGATTTGACTATGATACGCCGATAGAAGAAACCATGGAAGCATTGAATGAACAGGCACTTCGTAACCATGGAAGCTCTGCATGAGCTGGTTAAATCGGGAAAAGTCCGGGCACTTGGTGCATCTGCGATGTATGGGTATCAGTTTCACAATATGCAGGTAGTTGCAAGAGAAAATGGATGGACACCGTTTTCGGCAATGGAGAATCATTATAATTTGCTTTACAGAGAGGACGAGAGGGAATTGATACCAATTTGTAAGCAAATGAATGTTTCGCTAATGCCGTATAGTCCTCTTGCAGCCGGGCATCTGGCAAGAGCGCAGTGGAAGTCAGATTCTCTTCGTGGAACTACGGATAAGGTTGCTGTGGGAAAATATGACAAGACTGAAGTGGAAGACATGCAGATAGTGAAACGTGTAGCGGAGCTTGCCGAAAAGTATAACTGTAAAATGTCACAGATTGCAATCGCATGGCAGTGGGCAAAGGGGATTGTATCGCCGATTATTGGAGCTACAAAAACAAGTTATTTAGATGATGCAGCGGGAGCTTTTGCAGTAAAATTAACTGCCGAGGATATAGCATATCTGGAAGAACCATATGCTCCCCATAAGATTGTTGGAGCAATTGATAAAAATCCAGAGCAAGGCGTGGTTTTGCTGGATGAAAAGAAATAGTGGGAGAAGGAGACAATGCGATGTTTCATAATATATTAACATTAAATAACGGAATAAAGATACCACAGTTAGGACTTGGTACATGGTTCATTCATGATGATATAGTGGTGGATGCGATAAAGGAAGCAGTTAATGTCGGTTATAGACATTTTGATACTGCACAGGCATATGGAAACGAAGTGATATGTTGTGAAGTGTAGATGTCAGATTTCCCAA
>OHDN01001305.1_pt1 | contig 13105 bp, 10 predicted proteins | sample 1566971 | NCBI WGS metagenome assembly OHDN01 (sample SAMEA3879538, study PRJEB24766) | human gut metagenome | biome: human-associated habitat; feature: feces | place: USA | collected 1985/1987
AAAAACTAAAATATTTATGGTAATTTTATATTAAAGAGCACACACGGCGCTTTTTGCGGCTGTTTGCCGCATTGCCGCGGGGAAAGGAATTGTGAATATTATGTCTTTGCCAAAAGATCCTGTTTTGTGTTTAAGCGTTGTTAATATGAAATTGCGTGATTTCTATTCAAACCTTGATGCGCTTTGCGACGATTTGGGCTGCGATAAAACAGAGCTGCAAAGCAGCTTGCGCAGTATCGGCTATGAATATGATTCTGCCGCAAATCAATTTGTTTAAACGCCGTGCCTCGGCCGTATAACGCAAAATAAACAAATAACACAAAGTAAAAGCGGAGCGATTTTTTATCGCACCGCTTTTTTTATCTTTTAACAAGCTTTGTAAATATGTAGTCGTTCATCTTGGCTGCAAGGGCTTTTATATCTGTTTCGGATTTTGAATAGAGCATGGAAATAATGAATCCCGTTACCCCGTTTGCAGTAAATTCAATGGCAAAATCAACCTCGCTGCTGTCTTTATATCCAAAGTTGATAAACTGAGAATAAAATTCAGAGGTGTATTCCATTATGCTGTTGCGAATAAGCCCCGTCATATAGCCGGAAAGAGATGAGGAAAAGCATTTGCGCAGAAAAAGCTTGCTTTCATCAATTTTAGTAAGATAAATTATTGTGGCTTCTTCAATGTTTGCCGCCTTTTTGGCATCGTTAACACAGCCTTGTGTGTATTTTTTTACGCCCCAATCTATTAGTGCCTGAATGTCCGCAAAATGATAATAAAATGTTTGCCTGCTTATATGGCATTCCTCCACAAGCATGGTAACCGTTATTTTATCAAGCTCGTGATTCGTAAGCAGGGCAGAAAAGCTTTTTAAAATCTGCATTTTTGTTTTTTCTGCCATGATTTTCTCCTTTAATGATTTTTCTACAATTTATGTTTTTTAGAGTATAGCATATTGTTACAGCATATGCAAGTTTGTAATTACAGGGTTTATATATTTGTAAGAATTTTAAGCCGTTTTTATCGTCTGTTGGAATTTGAGTTTAACAAAAAAGCCGAATTTGCTCCGTTTGGCGGGGGAAAATCAAATCAAGAAAATAAAAGCTCCCACAGGCGTTTTGCCTTGCGGGAGTATTGCTTTTCCGTAATTATTTTTTTTCTTCCAAAATGTGAAGGTATTCTTTGTATTCGGAGCTTAAAACGCTCTGATTTTCGCTTGTTTTTACAGCCATGTTAACAGCAACGGTTGTTTTCTTAACGGGCTGAATCGTGCCGGCTCCGGCAACGCAGCCTCCCGGGCAAGCCATGCCCTCAAGCAGATAACCGTTGTATTTGCCTGCCTTTGCAAGCTGAAGCATTTTGCGGCAGTCGGGCAATCCTTCTGCCCTTGCTGTAAGAACCTCCCTTTCGGGGTCAAGTTCATGAATTGCATCCTCAACTGCTTTTGCAACGCCTCCGCTTACTGCAAAGCCCTTGCCGTCTCCGCTTGATCCGCTGAGCGGTTCGCTTTCTTCGCAAGCGGCAATGTCAATCTCTTTAGCTTCAAGAATTGCGCTGAGTTCTTCAAAGGTGAGCACAAAATCAACATAGCTTCTTATGGTGCGTCGGCTCGCTTCAAGCTTCTTAGCGGCACACGGGCCCACAAAAACAACCTTGCAATCCGGGTGCTTTTCTTTTATGAGCCTTGCGGTAAGCACCATCGGGGTAAGAGCCATGGAAATGTATGATGCAAATTCGGGGAAAAGCTTTTTGGCCATAACAGACCATGCCGGACAGCATGAAGTTGCCATAAACGGTTGCTTTTCCGGCACCTCTTTCATGAAATCCTGAGCCTCTTCTATTGTGCAAAGATCTGCACCGATTGCAACTTCAACCACATCCTCAAATCCAAGCTCCTTGAATGCGGTGCGGATTTTTCCCGTGCTCACATTGCCGAATTGGCCGGCAAATGCAGGCGCAATGGCGGCATAAACGGGAGTGTCGCTTTTAAGGGCAGTGATTGTTTGATAAATTTGGCTCTTATCTATAATAGCACCAAACGGGCAGTTAACAAGGCACATGCCGCATGAAACACATTTGTCGGGGTCTATTTCGGCTCTGCCGAGTTCGTCCGATTTGATTGCATTCATGCCGCAAACCTTGGCGCACGGGCGCTCTTGTCTGATTATTGCATTGTATTCGCAGGCGTTTGTGCATAAACCGCATTTAATGCATTTTTCCTGGTCAATAAAAGATCTGCCGTTTTTAATTGAAATTGCTTTTTTAGGGCAAACCTCAACGCAGGGATGCTCAAGGCAGTTTTGGCACCCATTTGTAACAAACACCTTGTTTTCCGGGCATCTGTTGCAGGCAAACTTGATAATGTCAATAAGCGGCGCTTCATAGTATTTTTCATCTACCAAGCTTTCGTCAATTCCTTCGCAAATGGAATTGAAATCGTTGAAATCTCTGAGTGAAAGCCCCATTGCCGCACGAAGTCTTTCTGCCACAACTTCTCTTTCAACGAAAACACTGTCCCTGTATTGCGCAACATCGCCGTTGATGATTTTATATGGCAGGTTTTGAAATTCCTTTTCATCCCAGCCTTTGTAAGCAAGTTTCGCAACTTCTGTGAAAATGGTTTTTCTTATTCGGGATTTTGATGTTTTTATTCCTCTCATAGTTATTACACTCTCCTATTCGCCCTTATGATAACACTTAGTTATTTTAAAATCAATAAAAGATTTATAATTTGTTCTTTTTTTAACAAACTTTTTATAGTATAATGTTCTCGGTGATAAAAAAATATGGAAAATATAGGCAAATTTAAAACCGCACTAAGCGATATCGGCAAAGCTCTTGAAAATGAATTTGATTATGATTTCAGCATAAATGAAAAATTCATAGGCACAGTTTCAGAATTTGATCAACTGATAAAGAAGCCCTTTGAAGCAAACAAGCAAAAAATTTTTTATCGAGGGGAAAGGATAAATGATTTGTTGCGCCCGCTTGTGCCCACTTTGCTCAGAAATAAGAAAAAGCTGCTTGAAAAAGGCTCTGTTATAACAAATGTAAACAGCGAGTTTTTGCTTGATTATTATAAATCACTCGGCAGTTATTATGATGTGTTTAGGACACTTTTCGGAGAGGCATCGCCGTATCGCCTTTATGAGCTTTGCGCTTTTTCACAGCATTATTTGGATGTTTCGCCGTTTATCGATTTCACAAAATCGCTTTATGTGGCGCTTTCCTTTGCTCTGAAAAACAGAACGGAATATGCCGATGATATTGTGCTTTACACGGCAGAAACTGAAAATTATGATAATTATACCAGTGATATTATAACTGCCGAATGTTGGCTTAATTCATATAAGGTAACGGTGCTTAATTCCGGCGAGGAGCTTCTGAAACTGCGCCCGAACGATCTTTCCCGTGCTGCAATCAAAAAGGCTATGGAAACATATGAGGCTCGTGCTCAGCAGGAATCTCCGGAGGCCTTGCTTATTGATATTCCCACTAATGATTTAATGAAATATCAGCAGGGCGTTTTTCTGCTGCTAACGGATTTTTCACTTTACAGCAAATCTTATCCAACAAAAAATGTGCGCCGTGATTTTGCCATAACAAAGTATATTATCAGTCGGGAAATCTGCCCGTGGCTGCTTTCAATGGTGAACTGCGAAGCACCTTGGTACAGCTATGAGTGCTTAACGGATGTTAAAACCGCAATGAAAACAATCTCAAATTCAAAAAGCGAATTTTTGGATATGCTGCTCAGATAAGTTTGCATTAAATTTGGCAGAATGCGCAAAAAAATCCACCCGGAATGTTTCGGGTGGATAATTTTTTGTGTTCAATTTTTGAGTCGTGTTTAAATCAGTCTGTTGTGATTTCGTGAACCCAGCCCTTGGGGCCTTCAATTTTGCCCATTTGAATACCGGTAAGCGTGTCATAAAGCTTTTTGGTAACGGGGCCCATTTCTTCCATGCCGGAGGGGAAGCAAATTTCGTTGCCGTGGTCAACAATTTTGCCAACGGGGCTGATAACTGCCGCGGTGCCGCAAAGTCCGCATTCGGCAAAGTCTTTAACCTCTTCAAAAGCAACCTTTCTGTGCTCAACTTTAAGGCCTAAAATTTCTTCTGCAACAACGCAAAGCGAACGCCTTGTGATAGACGGAAGAATTGAATTCGATTTAGGAGTAACAACTGTGCCGTCTTTTGTAACAAACAGGAAGTTTGCGCCGCCTGTTTCTTCAACATAAGTTCTTGTTGCCGCATCAAGATACATATTTTCGTCAAATCCGTTTTTATGGGCATCAACAATGGCATAAAGGCTCATGGCATAGTTAAGGCCTGCCTTAATGTTGCCGGTTCCGTGAGGTGCTGCACGGTCAAAATCGCTTACGCGAATTGTAATCGGCTTTGCACCGCCCTTGAAATATGGGCCAACCGGTGTGCAAAGAATTCTGAATTGATATTCGTCTGCCGGCTTAACTCCTATAACTGCGTTTGAACCGAAAATATACGGGCGAATGTAAAGAGTTGCTCCTGAGCCGTAAGGCGGAACCCAAGCTGCATTTGCTTTAACAACTTCTTCAACCGCTTTAATAAATCTGTCCTCCGGGAAGGGCGGAATTTCAAGCCTTTCTGCGGATTGTCTGAGTCTTTCTGCATTTAAATCCGGTCTGAAGCAAACGATTTTGCCATCCTCGGTGGTGTATGCCTTTAAGCCCTCGAAAACAGTTTGTGCATATTGAAGCACACCTGCGCATTCGTTAATTGTGATATTCGGGTCTGTGATAAGTGCGCCGTCATCCCACTTGCCATCTTTAAAATATGAAACATAGCGGTAATCCGTCGGCATATATGCGAAGCTGAGTTCTGACCATTCTATATTTTTCTTTTCCATTAAAATTACTTCTTTCTCTAAGAGTATTTGCTACAATTTTACTACCATTATGCAAGATTGTCAATAAAACGCAGACATTTTTTGATAATTTCGGCAGGCTGCCGAAATTGGAAAAAAGTCACTTTTTTACTTGCGGTTTTGATGGTAATATACTATTATATAAGCTGTAAATTAGTTGCAATATCACAGAAAACAACAGCGTGAAAAAATCACACTGCTTAATTATATTGCCGTTGCTTCTGTTTGGGCAACACGGGATTGCGGCGGCTGTTTATAATCAACTTGTTGCCGGAAAGGCTATGGTGTTAAGTATGAAAGAATTTTCAAAGTCAATAAAGTATATAGGTGTAAACGATAAGGACTTGGACCTTTTTGAAAGCCAATATATAATTCCAAACGGCGTTTCTTATAATTCCTATTTGATAGAGGATGAAAAAATTGCTGTTATGGACACGGTGGATGCAAGAAAAACAGCCGAATGGCTTGCGAATCTTGAAGCTGCGCTCGGCGGCAGGCAGCCTGATTATCTTGTTATTTCCCATTTGGAACCCGATCATGCCGCAAATATCAAGAATTTTACGGAAAAATATCCCTCTGCAATTCTTGTTGGCAATGCAAAAACCTTTGCAATGTTGCCTCAGTTTTTTGATATATCGCCGTCTGTTGAGAAACTTACGGTTAAGGAAGGCGATTCTCTTTCCCTCGGCGAACATACGCTTAATTTTGTTATGGCGCCCATGGTGCATTGGCCTGAGGTTATGGTAACATATGAAAGCAGCGAAAAGGTGCTTTTCTCTGCAGACGGCTTCGGCAAATTCGGTGCGCTTGATGTTGAAGAGGATTGGGCTTGTGAGGCAAGAAGATATTATTTTAACATAGTCGGAAAATACGGCGGCCCCGTTCAAACATTGCTTAAAAAGGCTGCGGCACTTGATATTAAAACAATTTGCCCGCTTCACGGCCCCGTTCTTACCGAAAACTTGGAATACTATATAAATCTTTACAACACTTGGTCATCTTATAAGCCTGAGTGTGACGGCGTTTTCATTGCATGCGCTTCGGTTTACGGAAACACAAAAAACGCCGCACTTAAGCTTAAAGAAATTCTTGAGGCAAAAGGCTGTAAGGTTGCTTTTTCGGATATAACCCGTGATGATTTTGCAGAGGCTGTTGAGGATGCGTTTAAATACGGCAAAATTGTGCTTGCCGCTTCAAGCTATGACGGCGGCGTGTTCCCTCCTATGGAAACGCTTCTTGCGCATCTTAAAAGCAAGGCTTATCAAAACAGAAAAGTCGGAATTATTGAAAACGGTTCTTGGGCGCCGTGTGCGGCAAGAGTTATGAAAGCAACTCTTGAAAGCATGAAGAATATTACCGTTTGCGAGAGCACGGTAACAATTAAATCGGCAATGAAGCCGGCAGATGTTCCTGCTCTTGAGGCTCTTGCAAACGAATTGCTTGCCGATTAAGCCTTTAAAGGTAAAAAATTCAGGCTCATTATTCTGCGGCAATCGTTTTTAACGGTTGCCGCTGCTTATATACATATATTATCGGCGCTTGCCGTGTTGATTTTCGGCGGCGTTTTTGGCGGTGAAGCAAATGAATGAAAAAATAAAGCTTGTGTGTGTTGATTTAGACGGCACTTTGCTTAAAAATGATAAAACGATAAGCGAAAAAACTATTTCAGCAGCAAAACAAGCAGCGGAAAGGGGAATTGAAATTGTGCCCGTGACCGGAAGACCGCTTTCCGGCTTGCCTCAAGCTGTAAAAAGGCTGCCCGGCGTTCATTGCGCCGTCACCTCAAATGGAGCTTGCATAACAGAGCTGTGCAGCGGCAGAAAGATTTATTCTGCTCCTCTTCCAAACAGAAAATCGGTTGAAATAATGCATTTACTCAACGAAAAAGGGTGTTTGTATGAGGCTTTTGCAGACGATGTAGGCTATATTGAGAGCGCCCTTATGGAAAAATACAGGCAAAAATTCACCGGCACACCCGTTGGGGATTATATTTTCGGCTCTCGCAGGCTTGTGCCTGATATATGCGCTCTTTTTGAATCTGAAAAGAAGTGCGCCGATGAGATTTTTATAAATTTGCCTTGTGAGGAGGAGCGCAATTTGCTTGCGTCATATCTTTCTTCGGATTCTTCGCTTGATTTCTGCCTTTTGGAAAAGAATTTTTTAGAGGTTTTAAACTGCGGCACGAATAAAGGCAGTGCTCTTGGTTTTTTATGCTCTTATTTCAATGTGAAAAAAGAAAACACTGCGGCATTCGGCGATAATGAAAACGATTTGCCTCTGCTTGAGGCTGCAGGCATGTCCGTTGCGATGGGAAATGCCTCCGAAAAGGTTAAAAATCTGGCAAAAGCGGTTACCGAAACTAATGAAAATGACGGTGTTGCTGTGTTGCTTGCACAGTTTTAGCGGCGATTTGTTGGTTATTTTGCACAAATTGTTGCTGTTCGTGTCTCCGTTTGGGCTGCTGCTTGTAGATTATTCGGTGCTTATATTGACTTTGCAATTTTCGCATACTAATATATTACTTGTAAAGTTAAATGCTTTACCAAATTGAAAAACAATATATAAATATATTATTATGTGAAAGGAAATTAACATGGCTGTTAAGAAAAATGCGGCTGCAAAGGCAGCTAAAGAAACAACGGAAAAAGCAGTAAAGGCTGCAAAGGAAACCACCGAAAAGGCAGTTAAGGCGGCAAAGGAAATGTCCGAAAAGGCTGCAAAATCCGCTCAGGAAACAAAGGCAAAGGCTGCTAAATCGGCACAGGAATCTAAAGAAAAAGCAGTAAAGGCTGCTCAGGAAACAAAGGTAAAGGCAGAAAACGCAGTTAAGGAAACAAAAGAAAAAGCCGCAAAGGCAGAAAAGGCTGTTAAGGCAAGCACCGAAAAAGCAGAAAAAGAAGTTAAATCCGCCGTTAAGGCTGCCGAAAAAGAAGTTAAGTCTGCAGCTAAAAAAGCAACAAAGGCAAAAGATGAGGTTTTCTTTGAGTTTGCAGGCAGGCAGTTTAATGCCGCAGATGTGGAGAAAAAGGTTCGCAAGGCTTGCGGCAAAAAGGCTTCCGAAATCAAGTCACTTAAGATTTATGTTAAGGCAGAGGATTTTGCGGCTTATTATGTTGTAAACGGCAGCGAAACAGGCAAAATTGATTTATAATATAATCAGTTTTAATATAAAAACAGCGTCGAGGCGAATTTTCGTTTCGGCGCTGTTTTCTTCTCGGTGCCGCTATTGATATATTCTTGCCGATGTGGTAAAATAAATTGGCTGAAACGGCAAGGCAATTTGATGCTTTTGTTCTTTGCCGCAAAATGATTACAACCATAAAAGCAGACCGCAGAGCTAACAGAATGCCTGCGTTTTGTTTAAATGATAAGCACTCTCAGTGTAAATAAGAGGTATTTATGAGCGATAATAATTCAAAATCAAAAAAATTGGGAGTTATAATTCCTGTTATAATTGCTGTTGTTGTGTTGTGCGTGTTTGCCGTAAGCGGCCGCATAACTAAGAATTTAGACGGCCAAACCCCAACTGCTCAGCCAACAACGGAAGGCACAACCCAGCAAACCACAAACGCCGTTTCAAAAGTGTCTTTGATTGCCGTTGGCGATAATTTGATACATAACACACTTATTGCCGCAGGTGAAAATGAAGACGGCTCAAGAAATTATACCTCGTTTTATGAGAATATAAAAAGCTATGTTTCGAGTGCGGATGTGGCAGTAATAAATCAGGAAACAATGCTGGGCGGCAGCGCATTTGATTACACCGGCTATCCTATGTTTAACACTCCGTGGGAGGTTGGCGATGCCGCAATTGATGCAGGGTTTGACATTTTCACCTGCGCCACAAATCATTCCCTTGATAAGGGCTTTTCCGGAATAGAGCAAGAGTGCAAATATTTTGATCAGCATCCCGAGGTTGTGCATGTTGGCTCAAACGATACGGAAGAAGATTATAACTCGGTGGTTTATTATGAGAAAAACGGAATTAAATTTGCCGTGTTGAACTACACTTATGGCACAAACGGCATCTCTTTGCCTGAAAATAAGCAGTGGTGTGTTAACATGATGGATAAGGAAAAGATCACTGCAGATGTTAATGCGGCAAAGCAAAATGCGGATGTTGTTATGGTGTTTCCTCATTGGGGCACGGAAAACAGCACTGCGGTTTCGGATTATCAAAGGGAATATGTTAAACTTTTTTCTGATCTCGGTGTTGATATAGTTATCGGCACGCATCCCCATGTGCTTCAACCTGTTGAATGGGTAACAAATGAGCAAACGGGTAAAAAAATGCTTGTTTATTATTCAATAGGTAATTTCATTTCTCATCAAACAAGCTTAAAGCAACTTTGCGGCGGAATGGCGGAAATTGAAATAGAAAAGAAAAATGATGAGGTAACAATCACCTCGGCAAAGCTTGCGCCGGTTGTATGCTGGTATAAAAAATCAAACGGCAAAAAATACGATTTTGCCGTTTATAAGCTTTCGGACTACACAGATGCGCTTGGCGCTTCCCATGCGCAAGACGGTGCAACCCCGGAATATTTCAAAAAATATGCGCAAGAGATAATCCCTGAGGAATTTTTGGATTTGAACTGAATTGATTAAAAATGAAGGTTAATTATTATTACAACTTCTGCTTTTTGTGCATAATTGCTTAAAAGCCGCGCCGTAAAAGCTCTGAAAAAAGCAGCCCGCACAAAATTGAAAAAATGTGTTGACTTTGGGCTTTTGTAGGAATATACTGATATTGTACTAAGAACAAAGGCGTTCCGAACGATTCGGAACGCCCTTTTTTATTTGCCGCAAAGCGGCTCAAAAAAATTTATTTAATTAAGGAGTAGCTGTTATGAGTAAGTTCACAAAAGAGTACATACTCAATGATGCAAAGGAGAAAAATGTTGAATTTGTAAGGCTTCAGTTCACTGATGTTTTCGGTCTTATGAAAAATGTTGCTTTAACTGTTTCGCAGCTTAAAAAAGCGCTCGATAATGAGTGCATGTTTGATGGCTCTTCAATAGACGGCTTTGTTCGTATTGATGAATCCGATATGTATCTTCATCCGGACCTTGATTCATGGGCAATCTTCCCATGGAGAACCTTTGGCGGCAAAACCACCGCAAGACTTATTTGCTCTGTTTATATGGCAGATAATAAAACACCGTTTCTCGGCGATCCTAAAAATGTTCTTAAAAAGGTTATTGATGAAGCAGCTGAAATGGGTTTCGGTTTCAATGTTGGCCCTGAGCTTGAATTCTTCCTCTTCAAAAAGGATGAAGACGGTAACCCAACAACTGAGTTTACCGATGAGGGCGGCTACTTTGATTTAAACCCGAACGATGCCGGCGAAAATTGCCGCAGAGACATTTGCCTTGCTCTTGAGGATATGGGCTATGAGATTGAAGCATCTCACCATGAGGTTGCGGAATCTCAGCACGAAATCGATTTCAGATTTGATGATGTTATGACAACTGCAGACAGAGTTATGACCTTTAAGCACGTTGTTAAAACATATGCCACAAAGCATGGCCTTCATGCAACCTTTATGCCAAAGCCGGTTTGCGGCATCAACGGTTCAGGTATGCACACCAATATGAGCCTTTTCAATTTGAAAGACGGCTCCAATGCATTTGATGATCCTTCAGATGAACTCGGTCTTTCCAAGATTGCTTATCAGTTTATCGCAGGCGTTATGCATCATGTTAAAGGCATTGCCGTGTTCTCAAATCCGCTTGTAAACTCTTATAAGAGGCTTGTTCCCGGCTATGAAGCTCCTTGCTATCTTACTTGGTCTGCTTCAAACCGTTCTTGCCTTGTTCGTATTCCGGCAGCAAGAGGCAAGGGCACTCGTGTTGAACTTCGTTGCCCGGATCCAACATGCAACCCGTATCTTGAAATGGCACTTTGCCTTGCAGCAGGCCTTGACGGTATTAAAAACGGCATGACTCCTCCTGCACCGGTTGATTATAATGTTTTCGGCCTTGATTCAGATCAGCTTGTAACAGAAGGTATTGATTGCCTTCCAGGTGATCTTATCTCCGCAGTTCATGAGGCAGAGGCAGATCCGTTTGTTAAGGAAACACTCGGTAATCATGTTTTCAATGCTTATATCGAAGGCAAAAAGAATGAATGGGATGAATATCGCACCCAGGTTTCTGCTTGGGAAGTTGAAAGATATCTCAAGAAATAAGCCCTCTCTTTGGCAGTAATGCCTTAACGGCCGGGGCGGCTGTTATAAGCTGTTCCGGCTCAATTAAAGCACAACGGAGTGCATTGCAAATTGCAGTGCGCTCCTTTTGTTTTTTATATGCTATTCATATTATGCATATCAAGCCTGCCGCTTGCGGCCTTTGCGGCGGCTTTGATATATCCCTTTTGGGAAACAGGAGGCTGCGTTTTGGCTTTTGCCAAAGCGCAATGCTCTGTCTGTAACAAATTATAGGAGAAATTATTATGAACATTTTAGAAACCGTTTCCAACGAGGTTTTCGGCGTTTGGTTTTTAATCGGCGCAGCTCTCGTTTTCTTTATGCAATGCGGTTTTGCCATGGTTGAAACAGGCTTCACACGGGCAAAAAACGCAGGAAATATTATAATGAAAAATCTGATGGATTTTTGCATAGGCACTCCGATGTTTTTGCTGCTTGGCTTTTCTTTGATGCTTGGGCAGGATTATGTTGCAGGCCTTGTGGGCGTTCCGAATTTGGGAATATTCACGGATTATCAGAATTTTGATTGGTCTAATTTCGTATTCAATCTTGTTTTTTGCGCCACTGCCGCCACAATTGTTTCAGGTGCTATGGCAGAAAGAACTAAGTTCAAGTCTTACTTAGTATATTCAGTTGTTATTTCAGCTGTTATTTATCCTATTGAAGCTCATTGGACTTGGGGCGGTGGCTGGTTATCACAGTTCAGCTTTGGTTCTTGGACAGGTGGTTTCACAGACTATGCCGGTTCTACTATTGTACATATGGTAGGTGGTATCTCAGCTCTTATCGGTGCTACAATTCTTGGACCTCGTATTGGTAAGTATGACAAGAATGGTAAGTCTAAGGCTATTCCAGGTCACAGTTTAACACTTGGTGCTTTAGGTGTATTCATTCTTTGGATGGGTTGGTTCGGTTTCAACCCTGCATCTAGCTACGGTCTTTCTTCTTTTGAACAGGGAATGGATGTTGGTAATGTATTTATGACAACTAATATTGCAGCAGCCGTTTCAACAGTAGCTACAATGGTATTTACTTGGGTTAAGTATGGTAAGCCTGATGTTTCAATGACATTAAACGGCTCTCTTGCAGGTCTTGTTGCTATTACAGCAGGTTGTTCAGCAGTTGACCCTTGGGCAGCAGCTATTATTGGTCTTGTTGCAGGTATTCTTGTAGTAGTAGTTATCGAATTTATTGACCAGAAGTTAAAGATTGATGACCCAGTTGGTGCTGTTGGTGTTCACGGTGCTTGTGGTTTATTTGGTACAATTTGCGTAGGTCTTTTCGGTAGAGATGGTGGCTTATTCACTACAGGTTCTATTGACAGAACAGTAGTACAGCTCGTTGGTGTATTTTCAGTAGCTCTTTTCGTTATTGTTACAATGACTATTGTATTCTTACTTATTAAGGCTACAATTGGTTTAAGAGTAACAACAGAAGAAGAAGTTATTGGTCTTGATGCTCTTGAACATGGTCTTGTAGCCGGTTCTTATGCAGACTTTATGCCATCTTTAGGTTCTGTTCCTAATCCTACAATGCCATCTGCTGTTGCAGCCGGTACAGTATCTTCTGATGAAGCAGTTCCTGTTCAGGTTGTTACTGACAAGAGTGGTGTACCTGCTAGTGATGTAGCAATGTCTAAGGTTGAAATCATCTGTAAGATGGATAAGTTTGAAGATTTAAAGGCATCTCTTGAGGCTGTAGGCATTACAGGTATGACAGTTGTTAATGTAATGGGTTGTGGTGTTCAGAAAGGTAATACTAAGTATTATCGTGGTGCTGAAGTTGAAGTTAATCTTCTTCCTAAGATTAAGGTTGAAGTTGTTGTTTGTGCAGTTCCTGTTTCAGCAGTAATTGAGGCTGCTAAGAAGGCTCTTTACACAGGTAATATCGGCGACGGTAAGATTTTCGTTTATGGTATTGACGAAGTAGTAAAGGTTAGAACAGGGGAAACAAATGCAGCAGCACTTCAGGGCGTTGACCAGTTCTAAAATAATGAT
>OHDN01001308.1_pt1 | contig 13097 bp, 10 predicted proteins | sample 1566971 | NCBI WGS metagenome assembly OHDN01 (sample SAMEA3879538, study PRJEB24766) | human gut metagenome | biome: human-associated habitat; feature: feces | place: USA | collected 1985/1987
TTTATCAAAGTACAAATTCGTTTAAATTCGTTAATTTGATTTTGATCTTCACCATCATTTACCATATCACCCGTTATAACCACAAATGCCGGATTCAAATTATTAATAACAGCAACAACCTTTTCCATGATTTTTGTCTCTTGAGAGAAACTTTTATTCTTTTCTAACATTCCAAACTGAGGATCTGATAATTGAATAAAATAAAAAGGTTCAGACTGAGCAAAAGTTTTTGTAACACAAAAAATCACAGTAACTAGATACACCAATAATCTACTCATAATATAATATTTTAATTAATATCTTCATACTGAAGTAATACAGAATTCGCCTATTCCTTTATTTTGAAGATGTGCAATAGTTGGAATTCTTATCCCACCACAACGGAGTAGATACAATATCGCCTTTACCACCTAACATGGATTTGCCTTTCTCGTACTCAGTGGCATTAATCAAACTTTCCTTTGTTGGATACCTCATTCGTTTAATAAAATTAGCTGACTTCAAGATATCCTTATCATTATTATTGTAAACAGCTTGATCTCGATAGACAGCAACATCCAAACGGGGTAAATTTAAACGACGTTTATCATTCCAACCTTCTTGCGCCAAATCAGGTATCCCAGCGATATATTTCTGAGTAATGATCTTTTCCAAAGCTGTATTTCCCGCACCTTGTTGATCATCATATCTAGCACTTGTACCAGCCTCATTTTTCTCTGTAGAAGTCAGGTAGTCGTCCACCTCAGAAGTAACCCCCCAAGTAGCGAAAGACGCACGAACACCTGCCTCATATTCCGATTTAGCATCACCAGCGATAAAACCACGAGCATATAATTCAGCCTTCAAAAAATGAACCTCTTCAGAAAGGAACAAATCATACGGACGAGATTTATAGGGATAGCCATCCTTAATAATAAAGCCAAGCTCAGCACATTGTTTCGATTGATAAATTCCGGTATTGGCTTCCTCTGCCTTAGGTCCATATACCAAACCTTTCCAATCTCCATTCTCAATACCCGGCTGGAAAATCTTCGGGGCACGAGGATCTACCTTTTCCGGATGTACGCTAGAAACCGCAACACCGGACGTCTGGTTCACTACACCTTGAGGCCAAGCGACACCACCGATATTAGTCACCAGTTTCTCAACCGATTTTGACATACAAATCGGACCACTCCATGTAATCTGGAACATCGTATAATTGTAATCCTGTCCCCAAGAGCCATCAGCCTTCGGTGGCATATAAGCGTTATCAGCCTTATCCGAGATCAACCCTGCTGGTGATGAAATAGCGGCATTTGCCTCAGCTATACATTTCTCCTGATCCACTTCTGTCAAACGAACAGCCAAACGCAGACGCAAGGAATTGGCAAAACGTTTCCACTTCGATACATCATTCTTATAAATCAAGTCGATACCCGCATCAGAAAAAATAGGTTGCGCACTATCGTTAAAGCCATTTATGGCAGCATCAAGTTCCCTGAAGTACTCGTCATAGATATCCTTCAACGATTTATAAGGAGGATTCGCCTCTACAATCTCATAAGCAGGGAAAGGCATCGGGCCAAATTTATCGGCAGCCAGCGTATGCACATATACACGCCATATCCGGGCGAAAGCAATCGTATTCGCATAAGCATCCTTATCCTTTTCCGTCAGACTACGGATCACTATATTAATAGAGGCGATCTGTTTCAAATATTCTTCCCAAACGAGATTATTCCATTCATCGTCTTGAATATAGTTCTTGGTACCCCATCCACCACCATCGACAGTCATCTGGGAATAAAAATCAATCTGTAATGGTTTCAAACGTTGTTCCACGTTACCTTCGATGATCAAGCCACCACGCAATGTAGAGGCTAGACGGGGTTCGTTCATATTATAGTTCACGTCGTCTGTTGGTTTATCCGGATTCTCATTTATACCCGTCAAGTCGCAACTAGTTGCACTTAGCATCATTAACGAACAAGCTGTTAATATCTTTATACTCTTCATAATAATTCTATTTTTAGATTTATGTTTCTTTAAAAAGCCAGATTAATATTAAAACCTAAGCTTCTCATTGTCGGCATAGAACCGTACTCAATACCTTGGGCGTTACCGGATGTATAAGCAGCTTCCGGGTCAAAGCCCTTTGTCTTACTATAGATCATGAATAAGTTACGAGCCACGAAACTCAAACGTGCGGCGGTAAATGGAGTCTTAGCCAACATGGTTCTCGGGAAATTATAGCCTAGATTCAATTCACGTAAACGAATATTTGTAGCGTCATACATATAAGCTTCTGTATTATTTGAAACACCATTCCAATAAGCCTGAGAAGTTATACTCTTTGTATTCGGGGAACCGTCCACCAATACACCCGGAACTACCATACCGTCACGACCATCCAACGTCATCTCTAAGTTACCAGATGAAGCACCCGCACGGATAGATCCCATATACACATCACCGCCATAACGCATATCGAACATGAAGCTCAACACGAAATTCCTATAAGACAAGGTATTACTCCAACCCATCATCCATTTCGGTTGGTTATTACCCAATAGTTCCATGTCACTCGTACGCAAAGGCACACCATCCTCACCGATGATAACATTACCTTTGTCATCACGTTGATAAGCATAGCCATAGATATCACCGTAAGCACCTCCTTCATGAGCCACAATCTTCAAGAAAGTAACCGACTTATCACTTAGAATCTGCTCTTTCGTATCCTCCGTCAATGAAACGACCTTATTATTATTTTTTGACCAATTCAATTGAGTATCCCATTGGAACCCGTTTTCCGTAATCACTGGGGTAGCATTCACTGCAATCTCGACACCCTTATTCTCAATATTACCGGCGTTAATCATTTTCTTTTTAAATCCAGTTGCGGAGGGAACATCAATTTTTATGATCTGATCCTTCGCATTCTTTTTATAGTAAGCTACGTCGACACCAACCCTATTCTCAAACGCCTTCAACTCAAGGCCTAACTCCCAAGAGTTGATCGTCTCATTCTTTAAATTTGGATTTGCCATCCAATCCTCGTTGCTGGCATTAAAAATACCCCCTTTAATATCATAACTGATATTATAATAGTCACGCAGCATATAAGCGTCCGTATCATTACCTACCTGAGCCCAAGACGCACGGATCTTACCGAAAGAAAGAATACCCGTGTTATGCCCCATCTTATTCAACATTTGGGTGAAAATCCAGCTAACACCTACCGATGGGTAGAAATAAGAGTCATTGTCTTTCGGAAGTGTTGAAGACCAGTCATTACGAGCGGTTAAGTCCAAATACAAATAGTCGTCCCAAGACAATGATGCCGTAGCATATAGCGAGTTGATTTGTTTACGGTTGCGAGTATACTCACCACCATGTGTCTTACCGTTGGCGATCGCATGGAAATCGGGAATCACAAACTCACCGGATGATTCCTTGTACCATGTAGAATTACGGTACATCATATTACCACCTACCGTACCTACGATACCGAATCGATCCCAGTTGCCTTTAGCAGTCAATAAGAAATCGGAGTTGATCTCGGTGAATTTCTCCATATTGGCAGTCATGCTACCGTTGTTCTCCCAATACGGGTTACCTGTCGCACGAATCGTCTCATACTGGATGGTGTAATTATCCATACCAGAGCGAAGCTTCAAGCTCAACCAATCCGTAAACGTGAAATCCAAGGCCGCGAATCCGATAAAACGGTCTTTCTTATCCTTGTTCGTATTGCGGTAAGCGGACCAATACGGGTTATTGGCGTTGGCTCCTGTGTCGATCAGATAACCAGCGGGCTTTCCGTCCGCACGTTTCCAATCATTATCTTTATAGGCGTCATAGTCAGAGAAGCCCACACTTCGAGGCATACTTAAATAGTTAAGGAAGATATTATCCGGGTCGCCCGCTAATTTCACACGGTTGTTCGTATGCTGGCTTACATAATTGACCTTCACGTCAGCCGATAACCATTTAGACAGCTTAGCCGTAGAACGCAAATTAATAGACGTACGATCCATTCCGCTATTCGGGACAACCCCCTTATTATCCAAGCGTGTCACACCGGCACGGAAAGTGATATCCTCGGAGCTCTTACTCAAATCCACGCTATTCGTCCAAGTGGTACCAGTGCGCAAAAAGTCCTTGTACAGATTATTATCTCTAGCCGCATAGGGATGAGATCCCATCGCCATATCCTTAGGAGAACCATCCATAACGGCACCCCAACTCGTCGCTTTATTATTATCGAAAGCGCCGTCGATACCTTGTCCGTATACATCTTGGAACTTCGGAGTTTGCATCGGGTTCTCAGCCGTGAAATTCGAATTGATACTTACGCCCCAACCTTTATTCTGGCTACCTTTCTTAGTCGTGATCATCACGACACCGTTACCTGCACGGCTACCATACAACGCCGCGGCTGCCGGGCCTTTCAATACGGACATACTCTCGATATCATCTGGGGAGATATCAGAGATACCGGAACCTTTATCCACGTTACCGTTACCCCAATAGTCATCCGTACCACCGCTAAAGTTATCGATAGGTACACCGTCCACAACAATCAACGGCTGGTTATTACCAGTAATAGAGTTATTACCACGAATCACGATACGAGAGGAACCACCGACACCGGTACCATTTTGCTTGATCTGCAAACCAGCTACCTTACCAGCCAAAGCGTTGGCCACGTTAGCATCACGGGTTTGCGTCAGGGACTCACCTTTCAATTCAGACATAGAATATCCCAAAGCCTTTTTCTCACGCTTGATACCCAAAGCGGTTACCACGACTTCATCCAAGGCTTGCGTATCATCGACCAATTGAACCTCGATAGAAGGTTGTCCGGTAAAGACGATCTCTTGCGTATTAAAGCCGATATAGGAAACTTGTAAAGTCGCATTGTTAGGAACATCCAACTCGAAACGGCCATCCATATCCGTGATGGTACCGTTGGTAGTTCCTTTGACAATTACGTTAGCACCGATAATAGCCTCGCCCGTTTTGTCCGTAACGACACCGACTGCTTTTCGTGTCTGTTGTTGAGCGTTTAAGACTGTGACTTCATGCGTGTTCTCTGCGAAAACCATGGCCGGTACCAAACAGAATGCGCATACCCCCATGTTGATCATTAACGGAATTTTTCGAAAAAGAGAATAACTATTCCCCCTTAAAGCATTTAAGGTTACAATTTTATTCATATTTTTGTAGTGTTACTATTTATAATAAAGTTATTTGTAGCTGCGCCAACAGCTCTTCTTGACTTTTCGTACGGGAGAATACGCCAATATTCTTCCGTATGTTTTTAATCCTTGTTTATTCTTTCTTCATGGCAGACGTATTTTAGAAGGTTACACATTATTTCTCATTTTGATATTTCCACGACTGAGGTTCCCGATCCACTGTCCTTAACGGTAGGTTTATGTATCGCATACTGGATTCCCGACGCCAATTTCAGGTATTCCAATACTTGAGGCAATTGCTCGTCCTTGAAACGGGCTGTTATTATGGACTTCAGTATCTCGTTATCTTTTACCTCGAATACTACGTGATAATGACGTTCCAGCGTTTTCAATACTTTATCCATCGGATGGTTCCTGAAGATAATCTCCCCGTTCTTCCAAGCCGTGTCATATTCGGTATTCACGTCGAACACCTTGATCTTGCCAGCGCCCTTTTGATACTCGGCTTTCTCGTTTGGCTTCAACATCTGTGTCATTCGCTTTCCTCCGGACACGACGTTCAGCTTTACCGATCCCTCTACCAAGGTGGTCTCTATCATACTCTCGTCTTTGTAAGCGGATACATTGAAAGAAGTACCCAACACCTCTACCGAGTAATCTTTATCCGCTTTCACAATAAAAGGCTTATGAGCATTCTTCGTCACCTCGAAATATCCTTGTCCGGTTAATTCCACCGTACGGGTATCCGCATTGAAGTCCGAAAGATATCTCAATTCGCTATTGGCATTCAGCCAAACCTTAGAACCGTCAGGTAAATCGAATGCCGAAACCACCCCAGGATTCGTGCGTACGGCTAGCGTACGCACGTTCCCTTGACCCTGCTGTATGAACAAATAAGCGGATAAAAGAAAGACTGGAATGAATAACACGGCCGCAGCCCGTTGAATAACACCTAACACTTGTCTTAAAGCTAATCTTTTCTCTTTCTTATGGATTCTTGATTTAAAACGAGACAACGCCTCGTCCGGGTTCACGGTCCGCATGACTTTTAGGCGACTTGCCACTTGAGCTGTAAAATAGACCTGCTCCAACAGTTTCTCGTTTTCTAGAGAGGCGGCCCGCCAGTTTTTCACCTCCGCAGCTTCCTCCTCGGTCAACATCCCATTGATGTATCGGATCAATATGTCTTCGTTTATTTCCATTTTTTCTTGTTTCTATAATTAATACAGTTGAGACAAAAGATGTACTAAACAAAAAAACGATTTTTTTCAAGAAAATTGAATAATGGCAAAAATACCGTTCCTAAAGAAAGGCTCAACAATATCCCTCTTTCTACTGTTTTACCACAAAATGAGACTTCTAATGGTAAAGATTCTTTTAAAACGGATTTATGAGGAGCCAAGTGAGGCGGATGGTTATCGCATTCTTCTCGACAGGCTATGGCCCAGAGGACTGAAGAAAGAGGATGCGAAGTTTGACGAATGGAGAAAAGACATCACTCCATCCAAGGAGTTACGCCAATGGTTCCACGAGGATAAAGACAGGCATTGGGAAGTATTCCAAGGTCGCTACGGGATGGAGATCAAGCAGAACCCGGATTTCATTCCTTTCTTACGAGAGATCGAGAAGCATCCGGTTGTCACTTTCCTCACGGCAGCGAAGGATGTACAACATAGTCATCTACCTATATTAAAAGAAGTCATCGAGGATTTCGAAAAAAACAAATCATAAAAATAAAAAGACCTATGAAAAGTATCGTATTGCTTCGCCACGGCGAAAGTATATGGAATAAAGAGAACCGGTTCACCGGTTGGACCGATGTGGATTTGACAGAAAAAGGCGTGGCCGAAGCTTATAGGGCCGGCAACCTATTGAAAGAAAAAGGATATGTGTTCAATAAAGCCTATACCTCTTATTTAAAACGGGCCGTCAAAACCTTGAATTGTGTATTGGATCGCATGGACCAAGACTGGATCCCGGTGGAGAAGAGCTGGAGGCTGAACGAGAAACATTACGGATCGCTACAAGGGTTGAACAAGAGCGAGACCGCCCAAAAGTATGGAGACGAGCAGGTCTTGATCTGGCGTCGCAGTTACGATATAGCCCCGCTTCCCCTATCGGAAGACGACCCTCGTAACCCTCGCTTCGATATCCGCTACAAAGACGTGCCGGATAAAGAGTTGCCCCGTACGGAATCCTTGAAAGATACGGTTGAGCGGATTCTCCCTTATTGGAAAGAGGTTATCTTCCCGACGCTCCGGACCGCCGACCAGATCCTTGTCGCCGCTCACGGAAACAGCTTGCGGGGAATCATCAAATATTTAAAAAACATCTCCGATGAAGAGATCGTTCATCTGAATCTCCCAACAGCCGTTCCATACGTGTTCGAGTTCGATGATGACTTAAAACTCGTGAATGATTATTTCCTTGGCGACCCGGAGGAAATCAAGAAACTCATGGAAGCCGTAGCCAACCAAGGAAAGAAAAAGTAGCGGGATTCATGCCTCTTATCCGGAATTATTCATTAAGTTTGCAACCAAACAAACTTAAACACTATTGTGGACGAGAACGCAGAACGAATTTCACTAGAACTTATCGCAGGAGACGAACAAGCGTTCGACACCGTGTACAAACAATATTACCGGGGATTGTGCGCCTTCGCCTCCCAATATGTAACAGTACCAGAATCGGAGGAGATCGTACAAGACGTGATGATGTGGCTGTGGGAAAACCGAAAATCCCTAGTAGCGGACATGTCTCTGAAATCACTCCTCTTCACGATTGTCCGCAATAAATGCCTCAATACGATCAGCCACATACAGGTTAAGCAACAAGTGCACGAGAGACTGTACGCCAAGTTCCAAGAGCAATTCGAGAATCCTGATTTTTATATAGGAGAACTGATGGCCTTGGCCTCCAAGGCCATCCGGGAGCTCCCGGATGAATACCGTAAGGCATTCGAGATGAACCGTTTCGAGGAAATGACCTACAACGAGATCGCCGAGCGGACAGGCGTATCCCCAAAAACAATCGCATACCGCATCTCTCAAGCGCTCAAGATATTACGGACGAAATTAAAGGACTATATCCCTTTATTGGTATGGCTGCTTTACGAACAAACACGCTCATAACGGAGGAAGCATCCTACCGCCATGAGCGTTTTTTTAATGAGTCAAAAGACTTATTTCACGAACGGTGCTTTCAATAAATAATCCACGCAGCCTTTCACGCCCTCAAACTGGGAACGTCCGTCAGGCATACCCTCCAACTCCACGAAATAATCCTTGATTCCATTCGCGTAAGCTTGCCGGAATATATTCTCGAAATTCATCATCCCGGACTCGCCTAGAATAGCACGGTCCTTGATGTGCAATACCTTAATACGGTTCGGATATTTCTTCAACCACTCTATCGGATCTTGTTGTCCCATCACGGCCCAATAAACATCCATCTCGAAAAATACAAGCGAAGGATCAGTATTCTTCAAGAACAACTCATAGATGCAATCTCCTTTCACACGCCTTCCCAGCTTGGCCTCCGTACTACCCGGATTTACCTTGGCGAACTCCATCTCATGGTTGTGATAGCCGAAAGGAATACCGGCCGCTTTCACGATCTTACCCGCCTCGTTAAAAATCTCGCAGACGAAAGCGGTTTCCTCGGTGCTACGGGTACTCGGTTGCCCGGGCTGGATCAAGTACTTCACGCCTAGTTTGGCATGGTCATCAGCCGTCTTCTTCCAATACTCGGAGATCTGGGAGCGATTGGCCTTCGTGTACTCACGTACCGGAGGATTCACGTGGGAACTGGTGATCTTCAATCCGGCATCATCCACCATCTTCTTGAATTCCATCATGTCTACACCGCCGATCTTGCCTTCCTTGTAACCGGCCAATTCCAGATTCGTGTACCCCATTTGCTTGATCTTTTTCAATCCACCGGGTACATCCGCATAAAGTTCCTTGCCTAAAGAATAGATTTGTAAACCAACTGTCTTAGCGGCCATCGTTTCAGAAGTGACAGGTTTAGCCGCATCTGCGCTCCCGACCTTTCCGGCCATCAGGCCACCCAAGGTGAAAAGGGACGCATTCTTTAAAAAATCTCGTCTATTTATCATGATTATTAGAATTAAGTCAGTCCAAAGATAGAGATTATAATCTAAAAAAAGACCGCATAGGATGGAAAAATCCACCTATACGGTCCACAAATGGTATACATTATATAATAGGACTCGATTAACGGCGAGGCTTGATATCCAACTTCACCGGCTTGATCATATTCTCCGGGCTTAAGATCGTATCCAATTCCTCCTTGGTCAAGATACCATGATCCAGTACCAATTGATAAACGCTAACGCCGGTCTCCAACGCCTCCTTCGCGATCTTGGTCGAGTTCTTATAGCCGATTACCGGATTCAAGGCCGTCACCACGCCGATGCTATGATGTACCTCCTCACGGCAACGATCCTCGTTAGCGATAATACCGTCCACGCAACGGGTACGCAAGGTATCGAAACCATTGATCAGCAAATCCACGGACTCGAAGCAGCATTGTGCCATCACCGGCTCCATGGCGTTCAGCTCCATCTGGGCGGCTTCCCCGGCCATGGTCACACATAATTCATTACCCATTACCTTATAAGCGATTTGGTTCATCACCTCCGGGATCACAGGGTTCACCTTACCCGGCATGATAGAAGAACCCGGCTGCATAGCAGGCAAGTTAAACTCACCCAAACCGCAACGAGGACCGCTTGCCAACAAGCGAAGGTCATTACATATCTTATTCATCTTCACGCAAACCCGCTTCATGGCGGAAGCATAGCCTACCAAGCAAGAAGTATCCGAGGTAGCTCCTACCAAATCGGAGGAGAGACGGATATCCCATCCGGTTATCTCACGTAAAGCCGCGATACATTTCTCCGCGTATCCCGGCTCGGCACAAATACCCGTACCGATAGCGGTAGCTCCCATATTAACCACCAAGAAATCGGCGGCGGCCTCATTCAAGTGAGCGATCTCATCCTGCAAGATGCTGGCGAAGCCATTAAAGGTCTGCCCCAACGTCATAGGTACGGCATCCTCCAACTGCGTACGTCCCATCTTGATAATCCGCGAGAACTCCTCCCCTTTCTTACGGAAAGAGGCGATCAATTCCTCCAAATGGGGAAGCAATTGAAGATGCTTAAAATACATACCGATATGGATAGCGGTCGGATATGCGTCGTTCGTGGATTGCGAGCAGTTCACATGGTCGTTCGGTGAGCAGTATTGGTATTCACCTCGCTCATGCCCCATCAGCTCCAAGGCACGGTTGGCGATCACCTCATTCGCGTTCATATTCGTAGTGGTACCCGCTCCGCCTTGGATCATATCCACCGGGAACTGGTCGTGATGCTTGCCATCGATAATCTCCCCGCAAGCGGCGATGATAGCGTCCTTTTGCTCTACGGTAAGCAAGCCTAGTTCAAAGTTAGCCATGGCAGCCGCCATTTTTGTTATAGCTAATCCTTTAATGAATAAAGGATATTCACTCAAACGGAATTTACTGATTGAGAAATTCTCGATTCCTCTCAAGGTTTGAACTCCGTATAATGCTTCGGCGGGGATTTCACGAGCGCCGATCAAATCGCTCTCTATGCGAGTTTTTCCAGTTAATTTAGTATCCATATTAGAAATATTAATCGTTTTTTATTGTTTCCGCAAAGGTAGAAACTATTATTTTGAAAGCAAATTATTCTTCGAAATAATAAAAACAAATGCCAAAAACGCCAATACACGTCTATACAAGGCTCAATAAATTACAATTTGTCAATAGAGCAGTTTTAATAGACCTTCTGATCTTTTTTATCTCATTCATAAAAAAAACACGATTTTATTTGCTGTTTGTCAAAGATTCCATATATTTGCTGCCGTAATAACAAAACAGAGTCATGAGAACATTCGTAGTAAATACATATTGGTGGTGGCGCTCCGTACAACTCAAAAGGTCGTAAGGAACGAAGACTCGTATGTATATATAAACACTACATAAAGATATAAAGAGGTCTGTCGCACTTGCGGCAGGCCTCTTTTCTTTTTATGGCAAATTCAAAAGGAAAATAACTAAAATAGATAAAAGATGAAAACGTATCAAGTTGACAAGAATGGTTACTATGGTGAGTTCGGCGGGGCCTATGTTCCCGAGATCCTTCATCAATGCGTGGAAAATTTACAGAATACCTATCTGCAAGTGTTGGAGAGCGATAGCTTCAAGGAAGAGTTCGATCAGTTATTGCGTGATTATGTAGGCCGCCCCTCCCCTCTTTACTTGGCCAAACGGTTGAGCGAGAAATACGGATGCAAGATCTATTTGAAACGGGAAGACTTGAACCATACCGGAGCACATAAGATCAACAATACGATCGGCCAGATCCTCCTAGCCCGCCGCATGGGGAAGACCCGTATCATCGCCGAGACGGGTGCCGGACAGCATGGAGTGGCTACGGCTACGGTATGTGCCTTGATGAATATGGAATGTATCGTTTATATGGGGAAGACAGACGTGGAACGCCAACATGCCAACGTACAGAAGATGGAGATGCTGGGAGCTACCGTCGTGCCCGTGACCTCGCAGAGATGCGTCGCTGCGTGGCTGACAACAAGCGCAATCCCCGCCGCTTTCTGCAAGGCAAGGTCTTCGGCGTCCGTCCTGTTGGCACTGGCAGCGCTGTTGTTGAGGTCACTCGTGGAACACTGCGCGTGATGATTCAGGCAGAAGATTTCTTCCACTTCAGCCAGATGAAAGGCATCGAGAATGATGACGAGGCAACTCGTCAGCGTCGCTACCTGCGCAAGGCAAAGCTGATGAACGGCGCTATCATCAACTTCTGCCCCTACATGGAAGCCGAATCTGAAGACGGCGAGGTTGTCTTTGCCGGTTCTCGTCAGGACGCTATGCAACTTCAGCGCAATCGCCACTTCTTTGGTCGCAATGCTGATGTGACCAATGGCACCCGCGCCGCTGCATCTATCCTGTCTACCGGTCCCGACTATGTCATTGCAGAAGCCCTTGGCGTTGAGACCAGCATCGGTGCTGCCTCTCTGTCTGCCTATGAGTACATCGACAATGTCGCCGAGAAGTTCCATGTTGGCGAGGGCATCCCCGTCGTTATCGAGGACCTGAATGTCGATGCAGAGAACGGCACTGTCAGCCTGCGCATGAACCGCGCTATTCTGGAGCGCCGTGCCAATCCTGCCATGAACATTCACAGCCTCGCTCGCGGCGGCGCTTACGGTGCCACGGTCACGTCTGTCAATGACCGCTTCTACCGCCTGATTGTCGATGCTGGCAACATTCAGGCTCGTGTGGCTCTGACTGCATCCGACGAGCTGCTGACTCGTGGTGACCGCGTGACGCTGCTTGTCTACGGCTACGACGACAAGCGCAACTATGTCTGGGGCGCTTGCCATAAGGTTTAATCCTTGCCGACTGTCTGCCTATTACCGGCGGGCAGTCGGTTACTACGCATACATATCAGCCTTCACGAGGCGCGTAGTGAGCAACTGCATAGTGCAGGCCAATGATATGAATTCGAATAGATTGTTGAGGTGAATGTTTGTGTGTGAAAATCTTAGTGTACGGTCTGGTTCTTTTTATTCTCACCTTGATGACAAGGACTTGTTTATAGCTTGCAACGTCCAAGGGGAAAAAATAGAAATGTCTGTCTCTACTTCTTTCGATAGGGGAGATGTAGATATTCATTCTGTAGAAAATTGCTGCGAAAAAAATGCAACAGTTGTTTCTTTGAATGTCTATGAACACGGCGTAATAGCGAGTGTTAAAGAAACAGCTTTATTAAACGCAGGCACAACAAATAATACGATGCTTGTTTTTGAACTACTTAATAGATGCTGTGCTGTAATGCACAAT
>OHDN01001311.1_pt1 | contig 13078 bp, 13 predicted proteins | sample 1566971 | NCBI WGS metagenome assembly OHDN01 (sample SAMEA3879538, study PRJEB24766) | human gut metagenome | biome: human-associated habitat; feature: feces | place: USA | collected 1985/1987
TCCAGGATCAAATCAAAAAATGACCGATGGTCAGTAAGTAACAATCGAAGGAACAGCATATACTGCAGTGGCTTCCGGAGATACTATTTCTTTCAAAGCAGGTACTGGAACAACCTATTCTACTGAAGAACTGGTTGGTAAAATTACAGACGGAGCTAATGTTGAAGTAAATAAGGGTGGTAAAGTAATTGCTCGTGATTTTGCTGATACAGATAAGAATATCACAATTGAAGAGGCAGTAAGTAAAATGAAATCAGCCCTTGTGCAGGCTAATAGTGTGGGCGCAACAGTATCAGGTGCAACTGTTACAACTGAAATTAAAGCAAGTGGAACTGTACAAACAATTGATAATGGTGGTACTGTTACAGCAAAAGATGCGTTAATCGCTGTTAAGGGCAATCAGATGATTCAGATTAAGGCGACTGATGACATTACAGAATATGCTAAAACAGGTTCTGGCTATACTTTATACAAGAAAGGTACTGCAACGATAAAGAATAATGCTTTTGATGAAAATGCATTATACGTGCATGATGCTGATACAGTCAAAGGTGCAGTTACAGTAGGAAAAGGTACTGCTAATACTGCTACTGATCAGTATGATGCTACTGGTGCTGCAAAAGCGGGTTATACTGCTTACGTAGAAGCTGATTTAAATGAGGTAGGTACTTTTACAAAGGCTACACATTCTGCATCAGCAAAAGTTACTGCTCCTACAGCAACAACTGGTGCAGCAATGAGCATCACATTTGAAAAGGTTACAAGTCAGGAAATTGCAGATGGTCAGAATGAATTAACAAAGGCGCTTGCTAAAATTAATTATACGCAGGGTGCTGCTAATGTGAAAGGTGAATTCAGCCATGCATTTGATGCAGGTTCTAAGCTGGATATCGATAAAGATGGTGTAGTAAGCTATAATGGCACCAAGATTGCAACAATTAATGTTGATACCGTTGGTACTGCTGCAGGAACGGGTGCTTTAGCCCTGAATGGTACAGCTGTAGATGCAGAGTATGCTGAAGGCGGTAACAAACAGGTATTTACCATCACAAAGGGTACGACAGAAGTTAAACAGGATCTTTCCTTAGCTCTGCATGTAGGCGCTGATGCTGACATGACTAACAAGATTACAGTTGGTATTTCAAGCATGGATTCCAAGGGACTTGGCGTTGCTGATATCAATGTAGCGGATGATTCAGGTAATTCTGCAACATATGCTATTGATGCTATTGAAAATGCTATTAAGACTGTATCTAAGCAGAGATCCGCTCTTGGTGCTGTTCAGAACAGATTAGAACATACTATTAAGAATCTGGATAACGTTGTTGAGAATACAACATCCGCTGAGAGCCAGATTCGTGATACAGATATGGCTACAGAGATGGTTAAGTACTCTAATGCTAACATTCTGTCTCAGGCAGGTCAGTCTATGTTAGCACAGGCTAACCAGTCCAACCAGGGTGTACTTTCTCTGTTAGGTTAATTGCATGAACAATAATGGAGGCGATTAATAATCGCTCCTACCATAATGAGCAAGAGCCGCCATATGGCGGCTCTTGCTTTATGCCTTATTACCTTATCCTTTTCAACAATCTGTCTGTGTGGTCACTTTATTTTTGCTGTTTCAATTTTGCATTTTCTTCCATTAATTTCCGGATAAGAGCATCTTTTTCCTCTAATGCCTTAGCATTTTCAGCCATCAGCTCCTTAATAGTGGCATCTTTTTCCTTAATAGCATCTTCATACCGCTTCATCCTAAGATTATATTCAATTCTATCGAGGCATCGTTCTCTGACATTCCTGTCTGCATACAAATCACACAATGTATTGGATGTTTCAGTTAAATATTCGTTCTTGTCAGCAATCATTTTAATTTTCTCCCAGGTGGTGGCCTTAAAAAGCTTTGCCCATTCCTCAATCTGCCAGAAGCAGTCTTCTTTTGTTGCCAGGTCTATCTGACTCAAGTCTAGCACATAGAGGGAGAACTTGTCACTATAAATTCTATGGGTATTTATATCCATGATCTGATTTTTGGAATAGAACAGAGGATGTTCTGGAAAAGGCGTATAATCGAGGATGCCGATGTGGATTGCCGACTTTGCAATACCGCTATCAGAGCCTTTCTATGTATTTCAGACGTCTGTAGGGGTATTATAGCAATAAGATGTAGGAGCGCAATGCCAAATGTAAAAACTCGTCCATTCCGGACGACTTTTTGTATTAATGAGCATATTTATTTTTGCTGCTTCAGCTCTGCAATTTCTTCCATCAATTTCTTAACAAGGGCATCTTTCTCATCAAGAGCAATACTTTGCTCTTTTATAGTTCTTTCCTTTTCTTCTATAGTTTTGTCTTGTTCTTCTATAGTTTTGTCTTTTTCTTCCAAAGCTTTATCTTTCTGGGCAAGATCGTCTTCATACCGCTTCATCCTAAGATTGTATTCAATCCTGTCCAGGCAGCGTTCCCTGACGGCCTTGTCAGCATAGAGATCACACAGTGTGTTTGACGTTTCGGTTAAATATTCGTTCTTGTCAGCAATCATTTTAATTTCCTCCCAAGTGGTGGCTTTAAAAAGCTTTGCCCATTCCTCAATCTGCCAGAAGCAGTCTTCTTTTGTTGCCAGGTCTATCTGACTCAAGTCTAGCACATAGAGGGAGAACTTGTCACTATAAATTCTATGGGTATTTATATCCATGATCTGATTTTTGGAATAGAACAGAGGATGTTCTGGAAAAGGCGTATAATCGAGGATGCCGATGTGGATTGCCGGCTTTGCATTAATGTATTCTTCGCCATGTTCAAGGCTGTCATACATACGGCAGAGATATCCAATGGAACGTTCTGGCCAGTCGTGGTAATCGTTTACCTGCATTTCCAGGTCTATCTGCTGATGGCTATTTAGGATTAGCCTGATATCAAGCCTGAATTCCTTATCGCTGAAAGAGGAACCAATCTCAACGGGATTAGTGATTTCAATAGAAGTGATTTCTTCCGGGTTAAGGTGGAGCAGGGAGCAGACCAGCCCTGTGAGAGCCTTTTTATTCTTCTGAAAAAGGACACGGAACATGTAGTCGTTGGTCAGTCCGTATTCAATTTTACCTGTGGCTTTCAGCAACGCAGGTGAAAATGTTGTTTTGGTTTGATTCATATGTTATTTTTACTGAGTTGGCTTGCAATACCGCTATCAGAGCCTTTCTGTGTATTTCAGACGTCTGTAGGGGTATTATAGCAATAAGGTGTAGAAGTGCAATGCCAAATGTAAAAACTCGTTTGAAATGTAAAAAGTCATATAGAATAATAACAGACACAAGATTGAAAAGTCTGACAAAATACGCTATAATTAATAAGGAAACAGAATATACAAAAACAAGCACAACAGAAATGGAGGATAGCGATGAGCCGTTTTTTGGTAGCAGGTTTTATTCAGATAGAAACGATTGTGAAGGTAGATAAGCTTCCCGTGCCGTATTCCTATTTTACAAGTGTTCCGGATATGATTCATACAGATTTGGGCGGGGCGGGATATAATGAAGCCAGAGCGCTGACGTGGCTTGGCAATCAGGTGGATTTCATGAGTATGATTGGCAAAGAGGTAGATTATAGGGAATTGGAAGCACATGCCAATCAGGACGGTAAGGCATTACTGAATTTTGCATATGTATTGCCAAGACTGGATTCCATGCCTACCGCAGTTATTATGTATGCCAATGGAGAGAAGCAGATATTTGAAGATGTCAAGGACATTCGGACAGTAGAGTATGACAGAATGCTATTTGAACGACAGATTCAGGACAAAGACATGATACTGATTTCTGACTGTAATTTCTGCAGGCCTCTGATAGATCTGGCGAAAAGGTATGATAAGCCGTTAGCTGTCAATGTAAGAAGCCTGAGCAGGGAAAGAAGTAAGCCAAAGGCTGATTTCCTGCAGGCAGCAGATATTATCTATGCCAGTGATGATGATATGGAATGTGATCCCTATGAGTGTATCAATGAATGCAGGGAGAAATACGATCCGGAGATTATGATTGTAGGTGTTGGCAGCAGGGGAGTCATTCTTTATACGAAGAAGGATAACAGTATTCTTGAATACAAGCCGGTCAAGACAGAAGAAATCGTGAATACAGTGGGCGCCGGTAATGCGATGTTCTCAGCGTTCCTGCATTATTACGTCAAGACAGGTGATGCGAAGGAAGCCATCAAGAATGCATTGATGTTTGCAGCATGCAAGATAGGATATGTAGGAACTTCCAGAGGCTTCATGACCGAGGAAGAGATTGAACAGTGGAAGTCATTGATCTGGAAATAATTATGGATCAGATAGGAAAAAGACATGGATAACAGTAGAAATTGCTGTAATCCATGTCTTTTTATAAATGCATTCTATTCTTCGTAAATATATCGCAGGAATGCGATGGCATTATCTACGCTGTCAGAATTTACAATGAATCCGAAATAAGCTGTGATACCATCATAATAGTGATATTCCTGTAATTTGGGGGCATCACTGACATCAATTCCAAGCGGAAGAGTCTCGTTGGTCTCTTCGTTAGTATAATAATATAACTTATCTTTGAACTGCTCCATCAGATCGTCCGGCAGTACGGTAGTAATATCAGAGAAGACCTCACTTTTGCAGTAATAATCAAATGCAGACTGATCACCGACCAGGACATCCAGTTCCTTGGCTGCAATAACTGCCATACTTTTCTCAAGGTCTACATAGCCGTATCCCGTCATATTATCAGCTGCATCACCATAGTGCATGGAAGCATCAATGTATGCGTCATGTTTCTTTGTATCAATTCCTGCGTAATCAACGAAACTGTCCAGTAATTCGGTACTGGAGGAATCCCCTGTGTTGTTGAAGAAATAAGCTGCAAAGGCAGTATCGTCAGGGGCTGTGATCATGGTATAGGCGATATAGCCGATAAAAATGGCAGCTGCCAGGATGGCTAAGGTGGCTTTCAGGTAATATTCTTTATAATATGCGATTTTGTCTTTCAGGGGTGCATCTTTGAGCTTGGCATTCTGCTCCCTGATCTCATCATGCATGCCCTGGTTCTTGTCACGGTTCTTATTATATACTTCCATTGATATCTCACCTTTCTGGTCTTATGTAGTACAGTATCTTAATGATATATGCAGTGTGGTAGGAAGTCAATGAAAGGGACTATTAATTTTTTCTAAATCTTGAAGATTGCGTTGATTTGTACTAGAATTTAAAGTATCATGTAACTATTCGGAGCACTGCAAATTGTGGTTTTGAATATTATATTAGGAACAGGAAGGATAAGATTATGAACGACAGTTATAAGGAATTATTAGTATCAAAAGAACAGGGGGTAAAGGACAAGCTGATTAGAGTAGTGAGTATCATTCCTACCGTACTGGCAGGTCTGCTGACACTTTTGACAGGTAATATCCTGATTTTTATTATTACGGTTGCTTTTGGTGTATTGGATTATTTTGTTTTTCAATGGACATCCATCGAATATGAGTATCTGTATCTGGATAAAGAGATTACCATTGATAAGATTATGGCAAAGACCAGAAGAAAAAGAGTCCTTACCATTGACGTAAATAAGATTGAGATCCTGGCACCGGAGAAATCCTATCAGCTGGATTCCTACCGTAACAGACAGGTAAAAGCCATTGATTACAGCGCAGGCCATGATCTGCCGGATCAGAAGCTTTATGTAATGTTCTACGAGGGAAGCCAGAAGTATCTGTTGAACCTGACAGAAGATTTTGCCAAAACAATCAAAGGAATTATCCCAAGAAAGGTATTTACGGATTGACATTTTTTGCAGGTTTTTGTATAATTTTGGACAATTAGAGTTTATATTTTTTTTATAATTTAGGAGGAAAAGACATGGGTCAGATTATTGGCGATGGAATTACTTTTGATGACGTACTTTTAGTACCCAGCTATTCACAGGTAATCCCTAATCAGGTTGACTTAACAACATGGTTGACTAAGAAAATCAAGCTTAACATTCCTATGATGAGTGCGGGAATGGACACTGTTACGGAACACAGAATGGCAATAGCCATGGCAAGACAGGGTGGTATCGGTATCATCCATAAGAACATGTCTATCGAAGCACAGGCAGAAGAGGTTGATAAGGTTAAGCGTTCAGAGAATGGCGTCATTACAGATCCTTTTTCCTTAACTCCGGAACATACACTTGCAGATGCAGACGCATTAATGGGCAAGTTCAGAATTTCAGGTGTACCTATTACAGAGGGTAGGAAGTTAGTTGGTATCATTACGAACCGTGACCTGAAGTTCGAGACAGACTACAGCAAGAAGATCAAGGAGTCCATGACTTCTGAAGGACTGATTACTGCCAAGGAAGGTATTACACTGGAAGAAGCCAAGAAGATCCTGGCTTCCGCAAGAAAAGAGAAACTTCCTATCGTAGATGACAATTATAATCTGAAAGGTCTTATCACAATCAAGGATATTGAGAAGACAATCAAGTACCCGCTGGCTGCAAAGGATGCACAGGGAAGACTTCTGTGCGGTGCCGGTGTTGGTATTACAGCTAATGTACTGGAGCGTGTAGCTGCCCTGGTTGATGCCAAGGTAGACGTAATTGTACTTGATAGTGCACATGGCCATTCTGAGAACGTATTAAGATGTCTAAGAATGATCAAGGAGAAGTATCCTGATCTTCAGGTCATTGCCGGTAATGTGGCAACAGGTGAAGGCACAAGGGCGCTGATCGAAGCCGGTGCAGATGCTGTTAAGGTTGGTATCGGACCTGGTTCTATCTGTACAACACGTATCGTTGCAGGTATCGGTGTACCTCAGATCACAGCAATTATGAATTCTTACGCAGTAGCAAAAGAATATGGTATTCCTATTATTGCAGATGGTGGTATCAAGTATTCAGGTGATATGACCAAGGCTATCGCAGCAGGCGGTAATGTCTGCATGATGGGCAGCATCTTTGCAGGATGTGAGGAGAGCCCGGGAACCTTTGAATTATTCCAGGGTAGAAAATATAAAGTATATCGTGGTATGGGATCTATTGCTGCAATGGAGAACGGCAGTAAGGATCGTTATTTCCAGTCCGATGCAAAGAAGCTTGTTCCGGAAGGTGTAGAAGGACGAGTTGCATACAAGGGCAATGTAGAAGATACTGTATTCCAGTTAATGGGTGGTCTTCGTTCCGGTATGGGTTACTGTGGAACATCTACGATCGAAGAGCTGAAGGAGAATGGCAGATTTGTCAAGATCTCTGCTGCAGCCCTCAGAGAGAGCCATCCTCATGACATTCATATCACAAAAGAAGCACCTAACTATAGTGTTGATGAATAAAAATATATAAAAAGTGTAGGGGGAACACTGCTGTCAACAAGGCGGCAGTGTTCCCTTTTGCGTTATCAAGGAGAGAGCATGTACTTAAATGAGCTGGACCAATACGACTCAATCACGATTCAGGCACACGATAACCCGGATGCAGATGCCATTGCTTCCGGTTATGCCCTGTATGTGTATTTTCAGGCAAAAGGCAAAAATGTTTCGTTGATCTATAGTGGCAGATACCGGATACAGAAGACCAATCTGAAATTAATGATAGATAAGCTTGGGATTCCTATCGAGTACAGGCAGATGCAGGCAGGGCCGGTCAGCGGACTTCTGATTACAGTGGACTGTCAATATGGCGCAGGCAATGTATATCCTTTTGCAGCGGATGCCATTGCTGTGATCGATCATCATCAAAAGGAGATACATACAAGTAAGCTGGTAAGCTGGGAGATTGCTTCTAATCTGGGCAGCTGTTCCACACTGGTATGGCGTATGCTTCTGGATGCGAACTATCCTGTAAATGAAGACATCAGGCTGGGAACAGCATTGTATTATGGGTTGTATCGTGATACCAATCAGTTCTCGGAGATCTGTTATCCGCTGGACATGGATATGCGTGACTCTGTTCATTATGACAGATATATTATTCAGCACCTGCGCAATTCCAACATGTCACTGAAAGAACTGGAAATTGCAGGAATCGCCATGATTCGATACATATACAACAGTGATTATCACTACGCCATTATCCAGGCGCAGCCCTGTGATCCGAACCTGTTAGGGCTGATCAGTGATTTCCTGATTCAGGTGGATGAATTGACTACCTGTGTGGTATTTAATCAACTGGAAGACGGATACAAATTCTCAGTCCGCAGTTGTGTCAAAGAAGTACGTGCCAGTGAGCTTGCACAGTTTCTGGCAGCAGATATGGGTTCTGGCGGAGGTCATGTGGAAAAGGCAGGCGGTTTTATTGCCAGACGTCAATATGAGGAGAAATATCCAACCCTTCACTCGGAAGGTTATTTCAGCAACCGTATGAATGAATACTTTGACAGTTTTGACATTCTGTATGCGGAGAAGATGAATATCGACACATCAGATATGAAATCCTATTATATTCGTCCAGCTGTCTCTGGTTATGTGGAGGCACGGACACTGATGCCGATAGGAACGAAGGGCGTGATCCGTACGCTGGAAGGCGATATTGAACTGGAAGCGGCTGAAGACATGATGATTCTTGTCAATGAGGACGGCAGGGTAAAAGTCATATCCAGCCATGAATTTGAAGAGAAATACAAAGTACTTGGGGAGCATTGCAATCTGAATCTTGAGTATAAACCAAGACTTCGTAAGCTTACCAGTCAGACCACGGTGAGTATCATGCGTCATATGAACTCCTGTACCTATAAGGACAGAATACAGGTCTATGCCAGACAGCTCGAACGTGGTATCAAAGTCTTTTCCAACAATATTGATTCCTACATGGTAGGAAGAGCCGGAGATTATCTGGTAGTGACCTGCGATGAGCCACAGAATATTTATATGGTGGAAAAGATACTATTTGATAAAAATTATCAAGTAATAGATTAAATTTAGTCATTGACGACACGTTGACACGTTACTATAATAAAATATGTTCGGAGTCATTTATGTGACAGAAGAATATGGATACAATTGAATAAAACCAGTACAGGTCATTGACCTGCAAAAGACTTTGATGGAGACAGTACTTATATCTGGAAAGTTACAGAGAGCCGCGGCAGCTGAGAAGCGGTGCGAGTAGAGACATAAGGAATATCCCTCCTGAGTTGCAACGCAAAAATGTTAAGAACATGAGTAGACGTTGACGGATTCCTCCCGTAAAAGAGGACGCATATGTTGGTATGTCGTAGATGGAGATATAGAAGAATTTTAGAGCTTCTGCCGTTTGCGGCAGAAGCTCTTTTTGCGTGAATAGGCAGAGCCATGGTTCAACATGTGAATGCCTGCTTGCAGGGCAATTCACATATTGAACTATGGCGGGCAGCACGAACGAGTGAGTGTTGCTCACGAGTTGCGTTCACATAATAGAAAGGAAAGGTGTTTAGAATGAACAAAACAGTAGAAATCAGATGGCATGGACGTGGTGGTCAGGGAGCTAAGACTGCGGCACTTCTTTTGGCTGATGTAGCCTTCAAAACAGGAAAGTATGTACAGGGCTTCCCGGAATATGGCCCGGAGAGAATGGGAGCACCGATTACTGCTTACAATCGGATCAGTGACGAACCGATTACCGTTCATTCTAATATTTATGAGCCGGACTATGTGGTAGTTGTAGATGAAAGTCTGTTAGAGACGATAGATGTGACCAAAGGATTAAAGAAAGATGGAGCTGTGATCATCAACTCAGAACGTTCCAAAGAAGAGCTCAGAGAACATCTTCACGGTTATGAAGGTGCTGTGTATACGGTCAACGCCAAGCAGATATCCCTGCGTACACTGGGTAGGAACTATCCGAACTCTCCTATGCTTGCAGCAGCAGTAGCAGTATCCAATGTTATGGAGAGAAAGGAATTCCTGCAGGAAATGAGAGCTTCCTTCCAGCACAAATTTGCCAAGAAGCCGGAAGTAATCGACGGCAATATGCAGGCACTGGAGCTGGCATTTGAAGAAGCATGTTAAAGAGACTTTGAGAAGTACATATTATAGAAAGGTATAGTAACAGAATATGATACAGGATAGAATTAATGAAAGAAGCCCGTGGCAGCGTCCAGAGAATTTAATACCGGCGAGTGGAGAACAGCAACGCCCATATTTGATAAAGAAAAGTGCAGACAGTGTCTGCTGTGTGCACCTGTCTGTCCTGACTGCTCTATCCCGGTAACGAATGGAGTCAGAGAAGAGTTTGATTATGATCACTGCAAGGGCTGCGGTATCTGTGCTAAGGTCTGCCCCTTCGGAGCTATTACAATGAGAGAAGGAAAGTGAAAGAACATATAGGGTAGTTTTTTCACAGCTTATAGAAAGGTATGGTTATTAAAATGGCAATCAGAGAACGTTTATCAGGTAATGAAGCAGTGGCATACGCGATCAAACAGATCAATCCTGATGTTATGCCGGCTTTTCCGATTACTCCATCAACAGAGATACCGCAGTACGTGGCAGCTTACATAGCAAATGGAGAGATTGATACAGAATTTATTCATGTGGAAAGTGAACACAGCGCAATGAGTGCGACCATAGGAGCATCAGCAGCAGGAGCAAGAGCTCTGACAGCCACTTCTTCCTGCGGTATGGCACTGATGTGGGAGGAATTATATGTGGCAGCGTCAGATAGACTGCCTATCGTGCTTGCCCTGGTCAATCGTGCATTGACAGGACCTATCAACATCAACGCAGACCACTCAGACAGTATGGGCGCGAGAGATACCGGATGGATTCAGATTTATGCAGAATCCAATCAGGAGGTATATGATAATTTCCTCCAGGCTTTTCCCATTGCAGAGCATAAGGATGTGAAGCTTCCTGTCATGATCTGTCAGGATGGATTTATTACCAGCCATGGTGTAGAGAATATTCAGTTAGTGGAGGATGAACTGGTTAAAGGATTTGTAGGAGAATACAATCCTGAACATTATCTGCTCAATCCTTCTGAGACAATGGCAGTAGGACCCTATGCAGTGTCCAATTATTATATGGAGACCAAACGTGCACAGAGACAGGCAATGCTCAATGCAAAGAAGGTTATTCTGGAAATGGCAGACCGTTTCGAGAAGATGACAGGAAGAAAGTATGGCTTTTTCGAAGAATACAGAATGGAAGATGCAGAGTATGCGGTTGTGATCATCGGCTCGGCAGCAGGCACTTGCAAAGCCGCTATTGAGCATATCAGACGTACAACAGGTAAGAAAGTCGGACTGATCAAGATCAGGGTCTTTCGTCCTTTCCCAGAGGAAGAACTGGCACAGGCTCTGTCCAAAGTCAAAGCAGCAGCCATTATGGACCGTTCCGAGATGTTTGCTGCGACAAGCGGCCCTCTTGGTGCAGAAGTCAGGGCTGCCATGTATCAGGCGAAGCTTTCCGCAGAAGTAGTGAATTATTTCTATGGACTGGGTGGAAGAGATATCACGGTGGAAGATTTTGAACAGGTATATGACAATCTGGAGAAAATGGCGCAGACTCATGTAGTAGAAGGTATGTACAGTTACATCGGATTAAGGGAAAGGTAAGCATATGGAAACAGCATATAATTTTAAAGAAGTAATGAGCAAGCCGGAGCGTCTGGCGCCGGGACATAGAATGTGTGCAGGCTGTGGCGGTACGATAGCAGTACGTACAGTCCTCAGAGCACTTCATGAAGGAGATAAGGCAGTAATCGGTAATGCGACAGGATGTCTGGAGGTATCTTCTTTCATGTATCCGTATACAGCATATGAAGACAGCTATATTCATAATGCTTTTGAAAATGCGGGGGCGACATTATCAGGTGTAGAGACAGCATACAGAGTATTGAAGAAGAAAGGCAGACTGACAGATAATTACAAGTTCATTACCTTTGGCGGTGATGGCGGTACATATGATATTGGATTTCAGTCATTATCGGGAGCTATGGAACGGGGGCATGATATGGTCTATGTCTGTTATGATAATGGCGCCTATATGAACACCGGTACACAGCGTTCTTCTGCAACTCCACAGTATGCAGATACAACGACAACGCCGGCTGGTAAGGTGTCCAATGGCAAGGTGCAGGTGAGAAAAGATCTGGCAGCCATCATTGCAGAGCATCATGTACCATATGTAGGACAGAGTACTTATATCGGCAATTTCAAGGACCAAAAGGCAATCTATACAGAAGGTGCTGCGTTCCTGAATGTCATGTCACCCTGCCCCCGTGGCTGGGGCTATGAGCCGTCAGAGCTGATGAATATCTGCAAAATGGCAGTAGAGACCTGCTATTGGCCTTTATTTGAAGTAATAGATGGTAAGTGGATTTTAAATTATGTACCTAAGAATAAGATGCCGATTGAAGAGTTCCTGCGTCCTCAGAGACGTTTCAAACATTTATTTAAAAAAGGCAATGAAGAACTGATTGGTTTATTCCAGGCAGAAATTGATAAAAGATGGGAAGAACTTCGAAATAGATGCGAATAATGAAGAAAGCAGTCCGGATTGGGCTGCTTTTCTATGTTTAAGAAGTTGTTTTACTATTACTTGCCATGGACTGTTTTACAGCATCTATCTCAGCCTGCTTCTTGGCTTCGTCTTCAGCAGCTTCACGCAACAGACGTTCATAAATTGCATTGGCTTCCCGGATAATTTCATCCTGTTCAGGAGGAAGTGTAACATCTCCTGATTTCGCAGCTTCTACCAAAGAATCAATATTGCACTGGGAGCTGGAGGCATTTAGAATTTCGTCCAGGGTTGACTGGGTCTGGTCATCCACCGGCTTCTGCCCATATAGACCGGAGTAAGAACCGGTAGAGGCATTATATGCGTCATCGGATTTTTCCTGTTCTTTGGCAGCAGCTTCTTCCAACTCTTTCTCATGGGCGATACGTTTTTCCTCCAGTTCTTTCTGGTGGGCTGTTTCTTCCTCTTCCTTGGAAGGCCATATTTTTCGGAAATCGGGATTATATACAACGAACCACCATTTAATGATGTTTCGGTAATATTTCTTAAAGAAATATGCGGTAGCAGGATCAGTCATGGGACATTGCCTTTCTATATTTAATAATATGCGTAACTATTCAGAACCCCATGCGCAAAACCGCATCT
>OHDN01001315.1_pt1 | contig 13044 bp, 14 predicted proteins | sample 1566971 | NCBI WGS metagenome assembly OHDN01 (sample SAMEA3879538, study PRJEB24766) | human gut metagenome | biome: human-associated habitat; feature: feces | place: USA | collected 1985/1987
AGTTTTACTGCGGAAGTACCAAGATCAACACCGATAAAATACATTTTTATCCTCCTTAAGTTCATACCTTAGGCGTTCCTTCTAGGCTTTCCGGCCAGAACCCTCTTAGAATGCTCTGCCCGCCTATTCTAAAAACAGCCGTACCGCATAAAGTGGTACGGCCGTTTCTATATACGCCTATAATTCTATTCAAATCGTCCCTTCCTGCTTTTTAAGCAAGAAGCAATCATTCTACATTGCTCTCAACTTTGTACACAGCAATTACTTACTGTTTATTTAAGCATTAGCCCCATGGATTCTCTGTAGGATATCTTACACCAGCTGGCTGGTTGTAACCGATCTTCTTAACATCAAGTCCAAGGAATTTCACTACTTCGTAGAATGCCTTTCCATAATGTCCGAACATAACTGCACCGTGATGCGGGTAGTTGCCCTCGATCAGTACGTGACGGTAGAATCTTCCCATCTCTTTGATTGCGAAGATACCAATACCACCAAAGGATCTTGTAGGTACGTCAAGAACTTCACCTTCTGCAACATAAGAAACAAGCTCTCCCTCAGAGTTGCACTGCAGACGATAGAATGTAATATCAGAAGCAGCGATATCTCCCTCCAGAGTTCCTCTTGTGAAATCTGGCTCAGATCCTTCCGGCTCAAGAAGTCTGTGCTGGATCAGCTGATATTTAACAGCTCTGGAATCGCACATCTTGCAGGCCGGAGTATTTCCGCAATGGAAGCCCATGAACACATCCTTAAGAGTATAATCATGCTTGCCCTTAATGTCCTCCTCATAAAGATCACAAGGAACTGTGTTGTTGATGTCAAGAAGCGTAACAATGTCATCACTTACGCAGGTTCCGATAAATTCTGAAAGTGCACCGTAAATATCAACCTCACACGAAACAGGAATTCCACGGGATGTAAGACGAGAGTTTACATAGCATGGTACAAAACCAAACTGTGTCTGGAATGCAGGCCAGCATTTTCCCGCAATTGCAACATACTCACGGTAACCCTTATGAGCCTCTATCCAGTCAAGAAGAGTAAGCTCATACTGTGCAAGCTTCGGCAAAATTTCAGGCTTTTTGTTGCCCGTTCCAAGCTCCTCCTCCATGTCCTTTACAACATCAGGAATTCTCGGGTCGCCGTCATGAAGCTTATATGCCTCAAAAAGGTCAAGCTCAGAGTTCTCTTCGATCTCAACACCGAGATCAAACAGCGGCTTAATAGGTGCATTACAAGCCATAAAGTTGAGCGGACGAGGTCCGAAAGAAATAATCTTTAAATTCTTGAGTCCGACAATTGCCTTTGCAATAGGAACAAACTCATTGATCATGTCAGCACATTCCTCAGCAGTTCCTACAGGATACTCAGGGATATATGCTTTGATATTTCTAAGTCTTAAATTGTAGCTTGCATTAAGCATTCCGCAGTAAGCGTCGCCTCTTCCCTGACAGAGGTTATCTCCTCTCTCCTCAGCGGCAGCAACAAACATTGCCGGTCCGTCAAAATGCTTTGCAAGAAGTGTTTCCGAAATCTCAGGTCCGAAGTTACCTAAATATACGCAAAGCGCATTACAACCGGCTTTCTTGATGTCCTCAAGAGCCTGTACCATATGAATTTCACTTTCAACGATACAAATAGGGCACTCATAAATTTCGCTCTCATCGTATTTTGCCTTATAAGCAGCAACAAGAGCCTCTCTTCTGCTTACCGAAAGCGACTCCGGAAAACAGTCACGGGAAACCGCTACGATACCGATTTTTACCTTAGGTGTGTTGTTCATTTTAATTTCTCCTTTGTAAAGATTTATTTCCTCTGGATTTTATTTAAGCGATAAATTCTCGCCTTTAAGTCCTATAAAAGCTCCGTCTTTATCAAGACCGGAATCGGGATGAGCTATAAGCCATTTATTCCTTGCAAACAACAGCTTTGCGTCCCCTCCGAATACCTCCGGCTGATTTTTAATTTCGTGGTTTGTTCCCTTAGGAAGTACCACTACACACTTAAATCCATTTTCATCCGCATTACACGGGGCATAATGAAGCGTTGTAGCATAAACCTCTATCATTGTTCCCTTTGGCACTAAAAAGCATTCCACCTTTGACGTATCATATGTGAAATCATCTTCAATATCCTGCTGAGCACCAAGCATCAATACAAGGTCGGTAGCTGCAATATTTATCTCGCTTGAACGGTGATATTCAAGCGCATTCAAGTCATAGTTATTTCCGTTACAATAACCTATCTGAACCCCAAGCCCTCCGTAAACCTCATCTTCAAGCCTTTTTTTGAGCATCAAGCTTTCAAGGCTTGCAACACCCGGAATATATATGACGTCCTTCGGACAAGGAGCGCTTTCCATAGCGTCCAGAATGTCATTCAAATTATACCCGTCAATAATTCTTCCGTATCTTTTAAAAGACGGATCGGTTATCTTTTTTATTTCCAAATCTGCCATGTTTATCCCTCCAAAACAAAAACAAAAAAATCAACTAAATCTATAATGATTATTATATCACTTTTTGTACAATATGTCAACGATTAATTACTTTAATAATATTTAGGATTCTGCCCGACTATGACAAAAAAACTTGTCGGGATTGCTTATTTGCAAAAGCTGTCAATATATCTGTCGATACAGCTTTGAATAATTTCCTTTGCCTTATCAGCGCCCTCTATCTCATCAACAACCGTTTCTTTTCCCTCAAGCGTTTTATAAACGGTGAAAAAGTGACTCATCTCTTCAAAAATGTGTTTAGGAAGATGCGATATATCTGTATAAGGATTGTATGTAGGATCATTGTGAGGAATCGCTATTATCTTCTCATCAGCCGCTCCGTTGTCCAACATTTTTATAACCCCAATAGGATAGCATTTTACTATAGACATTGGAAAAAGCACTTCCGAACAAAGCACCAAAACATCAAGCGGGTCGCCGTCCTCTGCATAGGTTCTTGGAATAAACCCGTAATTTTTCGGATAGTGAGTTGACGTATAAAGAATTCTGTCCATCATCAAAACTCCTGTTTCCTTGTCAAGCTCATATTTAACCTTTGAACCCTGAGGTATCTCGATAACCGCCATAAAGCTGTCCTTTGTTATTCTCTTGGGGTTCATGTCGTGCCAAATGTTCATTTAACATTCTCCTTATCATTATAAAATATATTTTCAAAAGCAAACTTGTCTAAGTCATTAATACTCAACCGTGCGGTCAAAGTAAAGTCCTGCTTCTTTTAAATTTTCCGCAATATCAAAAACGGTTTCACCGTCCAGTTCAACTAAAGTTAAATCGTCAATTTCAGGGTTGAATTTATCAGCCGCAGAAAGTTTTTTGTCATCATTTATTCCGATTTCTTTAATAACATTTAAAAACTCATTTTTTCTTTTTGTGTAAATATATGCCGTTTGCAGCGATGAAAAGTAAATCTCCTCACCGTTTTTATGAGAACCAAATCCGAATCTCGATACGCCGTCGTTAATAAGCAACTCTCCATACCTTTTTAAAACAGCCTTGGCAACCGGCTTTGTGCATTCAAGATAATACACGTCGTATTTTAAAGCTTCTTCATCTTTCGGAAGCTCCAAAAAGAAAAACATAGGCTCGCTTATTTTGTCAATAAAGCTCATTGCAAGCGGCTTCATCTTGTCCGCCGAAGGATATACCGCATATCCTTCGGGGATTTCCTCAAAAAATTCACCAACCCCGTTTGAATCCGATAAAACAAGACCTTCCGTAAATAAAAATGGATTTTGCTTTGCATTTTCTCTGTCGTTCATACAGTCTCTCCGTTTCCTACAAAAAATTCAAAAAAGACTTCCATTTTAAATCAATATATGGTATACTAAGTTTGTGAGAAACACAGATATAGATAGCCGTTTCTCAAAGAAAGATTCTCTGTACAAAAAAATGTACAGATTTCAAAATCAAAGCTATTTTTTGCAACAAGTCCGGATTTTTGGACAAAACATATGTTATTATATCAATCGAAGGAAGCAAACAGATATATAACCGCTTCCCGAAAATAATGACATCTTTTAAGGAGAGGATTTAATATGTTTGAACTGATTGCAATTTTAGGGCTTAGTGCTATAGTGGTTTCATGTGCGGTAAATCTATTTGAAATGGCATTTTTCACGCCCGAAGAAGAACCTTTGAATGTTTTAAATGTTCAAGAAGATTCAACCGTAAACGAATATATAGCATAGCGCCTTGATTGTGATTTAAATCGGAGCAACGCTCTGTCTGGCTTGCAAGGAGCAGAGCTTGTGACCGATTGAAACCAGCGCCGGGAGCGTTAGCTCCTCAGAATTTCAGTGGGAGATTATCACTCCCACTGAAATTCTGAAATGTAACCCGCCTTAGAGACGGGGGACATCTGCGCTTAGGTTATATTATCACACAAATAGTACAAAAAGTCAAGAAAGGAAAATAAGCTATGGAACTTATTTTACCGATCATTTTGATTGTTCTTTCGCTTTTATCGCTTATCATAGGTATAATCTGTCTTATGAAGCTTTTAAAAAGCGACTTGACCGAAATTGACGGAAAGCTTGCGCTTTTAAAGGAACAACAGGAGCGTGAGCTTTCTTCTTTCAGACAGGAGCAAAACCGCACAACGGCTGATTCCATAAAAGCATTAGGCGAAATAATAAGCGGCAATCAAAAGGATCTGAACCAAACAGTAACGGAAAAAATCGGCACGATTGACAAAAACCTAACGGACAAGCAAAATGCTTTACAAAAATCCGTGTCCGAAAGCTTTATTGCTCAGGAACAGAGATTTAAAACCTTCTCTGAGCTTAACGAGCAGAAGCTTGAGGGCATAAGAGGAACTGTCGAGAAACGCCTTTCGTCATTGCAGGATGAAAACTCAAAAAAACTTGACGAGATGAGAAATATCGTTGACGAGAAGCTTCAAAAGACTCTTGAAAAACGCATGAGTGAATCATTTAAGCTTGTAAGTGAACGGCTTGAGGCTGTATATAAAGGGCTGGGTGAAATGCAGGCCATCGCTTCAAATGTCGGCGACTTGAAAAAAGTTTTGTCAAACGTAAAAACAAGAGGTATTTTGGGAGAAATTCAACTTGGTGCAATACTGGGAGAGATTCTTGCTCCCGAACAGTATGAAGAAAATGTTGAAACAAAAAAAGGAAGCGGCAAGCGAGTTGAGTTTGCAATAAAGCTTCCTGCGGATGATGATAAGTTTGTATACCTGCCTATTGATTCAAAGTTTCCGGGAGATACATATCAGTCGCTTCTTTTGGCATATGACTCGGGAGATAAGGCTCAGATTGATGCCGCAGCAAAGACTTTGATAAACACTATTAAGTCAGAAGCCAAAGACATAAGCTCAAAATATATTTCAGTACCGGATACAACCGAATTCGCAATACTTTTCATTCCTTTTGAGGGGCTTTATGCTGAGGTTGTAAACAGAGGCCTTGTTGAAGAGCTTCAGCGTCTTTATAAGGTCAATATCGCAGGTCCAAGCACTATGGCAGCACTGTTAAACAGCCTGCAAATGGGCTTTAAAACTCTTGCTATACAAAAGCGTTCAAGCGAGGTTTGGGATATTCTATCAGCTGTTAAAACGGAATTTGTCAAGTTTGAGGAAGTTATTGCAGCAACGCAAAAGAAAATCATCTCAGCTAACGACGAGCTTGATAAGCTTGTCGGTGTTCGCACAAGGGCGATCAACCGAAAGCTCAGAAGCGTTACCGCACTAACAGATAATTCAAAGAGTCAAAACATTTTAGATATAGCTTCTCAAAATGAATTTGACGAATAAAAGCACCGATCCACAGGAATCTACCTGTGGATTTATTTCTTTACGTTTTAATTTTAACTTGTCTTTTTTAATCTGCTGTGGTAAAATATTCATAAGCTGTTATTAAACTAAACGCAAAGGAGTTTACATATATGAAAGTAAGCGTAAAAAATCTGTTAGTAGCTGCGGCTCTGCTTGTGCTATCAGTAGTTTTATATAAATTTTTCGGCGGTTTCACCTTATTCGGAGGATATCTTTGTGTTATGGAAGCACCGATTTTGCTTTGCGGACTTTTGTGCGGACCTGTTTTAGGTGCTCTTGCAGGAGCAGCTGCTCCTATTGTATGTTCGCTTTTGTTTAATTCTCCAACGATGAATCCGGACGCTTTGGCAATAGCCGTAGAATACATAGTTTTCGGTGTAGCATGCGGAGTGCTTTATAAGATCATGTGTCAAAATGTTTATATCTCTCTTATTCTTTCAATGTATCTCGGAAGAACAGCATACGGAGTCATGATGAGAATACTTGTAGATTATTCTTCCGAATCATTCCTTTACGATATAATTTTTTGCTGTATTCCGGGAATAGTATTGGAAATCGTTTTACTTCCTCTTATAGCGATACTCCTTGATAAAACCGGACTTATGCGACGAAGAGAAAGATAGAAAGGACAAGCTTATGTTCAAAAAATTTTCTGTGTTTTTATTGGCACTTGTTCTTCTCTCAGGATGTTCTTCCAAAGATGCTTCGGGCAGCTCACAAATTACTACAGAAAACAAAGCTTCATCTAAATCGGCAGAAAGCAGCGCACAAAAGGTATCCCTTTGTGCTGTCGGAGATAATCTTATACATGAAACGATCTATGAGGAAGCCGATGGTTTTTCCGGAGAAATCGGCGATGGAAAATATGATTTTCGCCCGTTTTACAGTGAGGTAAAAAGCGATATTGAAAGCTATGATCTTGCTTTCATAAATCAGGAGACTATTGTCGGAGGATCTGAATTGGGGCTTTCGGGATATCCTGTTTTCAACTCGCCGTATGAGGTTGCTGAAGCTGTAAAAGATACTGGCTTTGACATGGTGAATATGGCTACAAACCATGCTCTTGACATGGGGCAGCAAGGGATTGACAATGCTGTTTTGGAATTTGACAAATTAAATCTTTGCCATGACGGAGTTTATAAAAACGAACAAGAAAAAAATTCTGTAAGCGTAATAGAGAAAAACGGAATCAAATTCTCTCTTGTATCTTTCACCGAAAGTACAAACGGAATATCGCCGCCAAACAGCTACAGCATATCGACATTTGACGATGACGATTATGTCAAGCAAAAAATAAAAAGAGCAAAGTCAGTTTCCGACGTAGTAATGAAAACAGCTTTGAAACAAACGACTTTCAAGAATACTACTCACAGTTTCTGGCGGACTGCGGTGCAGATATTATAATCGGAACTCATCCGCACACTATTCAGCCGATTGAATGGGTAGACGCATCTGACGGAAGAAAGGTTATCTGCGCTTATTCTCTCGGAAACTTTCTCGGCGGAATGTTATCCGCTGACAATGTTTTATCCGGGCTGTTGTCTTTAGATGTCACCAAAAATGAAAATGAAATTACCGTAGATAATGTTAAGTGGACTCCGCTTGTCATTCATTTTGAGGGAAATCAAAATAACATACAAGAAGACCGTTCAGGATATAAGATATACAAGCTATCCGACTATACGAATGAGCTTGCAGATAATCATGTATTAAACGGATACGACGGAAATGTTATAAGCATTAAGGCTTTTGAAAACAAAACCAACAGCGTGATTTCAAAGGAATTTTTAATCTAAGCTCTTTGCAAAGGTTACTTTTCTCCGGAATTTACTTTTTTCATGGATTTCAGACATTGACGAAATTCTAAATATATGATATAAATTTAAGTGGCGTTTTACAAGTCGGCTAATTAGCATCTACAAAGTCGAAAATCAAGCCAATGAAAAACACAACTCTTGTTATTATGGCAGCAGGAATCGGCAGCCGTTTCGGCAATGGAATAAAGCAGCTTGCAAAGATAGGTCCTAACGATGAGGTAATAATGGACTATTCCGTATATGATGCTGTAAGAGCAGGATTTAATAAAATAGTTTTCATTATAAGAAAAGATATAGAAGAGCAGTTTAAAGAAATTATCGGTGACAGGATTTCAAAGCACGTTAATATCAGATACGCTATTCAATCTGTTGAAGATCTGCCCGACGGATATAAATGCCCTGAAAACAGAACCAACCCTTGGGGAACAGGTCACGCAGTTTTGTCAGCGAAGGATTTTATAAACGAACCCTTTGCTATCATAAATGCCGATGATTATTACGGCAGAGAAGCGTTCGAGCTTATACATAAGTATCTTGTTTCGGACAAGCTTGACGGAAGCGGCTCAAACCTGTGCCTTGCCGGATTTATACTTAAAAACACTCTCAGCAGCAACGGAACTGTAACAAGAGCTATCTGCAAGGAAGAGAAAGGAAAACTCACGGAGATTAAAGAAACCTATGAGATTAAGCAGCTAAAAAGCGGCAGCATTGTAAGCCAAAACGGTGAGCTTGACAAAAGCTCTGTGGTTTCAATGAATATGTGGGGTTGTCCAACGAAATTTATCGAAACGCTTGAAACTGAATTCAAAGCGTTTTTGGACAAGAATTTAAACAACACTAAAAGCGAATTTTTAGTTCCTATAATTATCAGCGATCTATTAAAAAGGAAAGCTTTAACGGTTGATGTTTTAAAGTCGCACGACAAATGGTTCGGCGTAACCTATGCCGAGGATAAGGAATACGTTAAGAGCGAAATTAAAAAACTAGTTGAGTCGGGCGTTTATCCTGAGAAGCTTTGGGGCGAATAGTCAACTGAAACTGAAACATTAACGCATTTATTCCCCGCAAACAAAAATCAGTAATAAGCTTTGTTCCTTTTATTTTTGAGGAGATGAAAACATGACATATTCAAAAGGATTATTTTACACAATTTCAAGAGTGCTGATGCTTATCTTGATTAATGTTTTTGCAAGTGTCATATCTACAACACTGTTTGCATGGATACTTAACCTGATAATCCCATCTTTTAATGCATCTAATATAAAAGAGAGAATTTTTTCAAGCGGAATCTGGTCATTGCTTGCATGGTGCGTTATAATAGTAATGCTTGTGATTTTGTTTTATAACGACGGCAAAAAACATTCAGCTTACGGTATGTTTGATACGTTCACGATTTGTATTGCAGCAGTGTTTATGTTTTTAGTATACTTTGTTCCCATTCTTTTTATCGAGGAAGCCAGTGATAATGTTTTGCTTGTTTTTGAAGGATTTTACTTTCCTTGCAAATGGCTTTTATCTGCGTTTGGAAACGATTATATGCTTGCTGTTATGATAGGAATAATTCCGCCTATCGTTTTAGCTGTCGCTTCATATGGTATTTCACATTTTATCTACAAAAAACGTCATCCAAACCTTGATCCGATTATTCAAAACCCTAGTTTTTACACAAGTGATGACTCTGACGACACGTTGGAGAACGACGATACATCCAACGAATAAACATACATTAATTGAAAATGAAATGAACCCCATATATCAGACAAATAATATTGACTTGCAATAAAAATCACCGCAGAATCAACTGCGGTGATTTTTATTTAGGAAATTCGTTCTTAAGAGTTACTAACATAACTTCAGACGCATTAAACAACCTGAACTTTCCAAGCCCGGTTGTTACTGCCAACGCTTTATCATCAAGCTTATAAATGCCTGCTGAGTATTTTGGAAAAAACTTTCTCTCAGGGTGCAAAAGCCCTCTCTTCCCGATTCTTATAACTCCGCCGTGAATATGTCCGCTTACCGTAATGTCTGCTCCCCATTTTGCATACGCCGAAAAGTAGTCTGGGTTATGCGCCAAAAGGATTGTAAAGCCATCCGACTTTTTGCCTATCCTGTTTTGAATATCCTCAAATCCAACTGATGGAAGACCTCTGTATCCTCCGTTTTTATTTCTGTAGTACTCAGGCTCAAAATACACTCCTGCAATATTTATAAACTCACCGTTTTTTTGTAAGCTTACCGAACCGTTCAAAAGACAAGTCATAGGAAGCTTTTTAATTTCCTCCCTTACCGCCTCGTCAGCGTCAGCCTCATGATTTCCGTAGGTATAATAAATTGGCGCAATTTTTGAAAGAGCTGAAACGAGCTTCGTCTGCGGCTTGATAGTTGTTTCAAATCTACTTATTAGATCTCCGGGAAAAAGTATTATATCAGGCTTTGATTCATTTATCCTTTCAATGAGCCTGTAGTTGTCCTTTCCAAAGCTTTTCTTATGCAGATCAGATATTACCGCTATTTTTAAGCCGTCAAAGCTTTTTGGCAGCCGCTTCGTAACAAGCGTTTTTTTAGTTGTTTTAAGTTGTGTATTATGGTAAGCGACAAGTATAACAATAAGTACAATTACAGCCGCAATAAATATTTCGTAAGCGTTAATTTTTTACCCCTCCAAATACTTTTTTAATGCTGAAAGCTTAATGTCCATAACCTCTTCTCCGTGATTGTAAAGCGGCAAAAGCTTCTCCCAGCGTTTTTCCGTCCTGCCTACTCCCATTGTTGAAAGCGGTTCTATTACAAAAACCTTTCCTGAACTTTCTGCTTCTCTTAACCTTTTAATCTGCTCATTATAATTATCCGCCCTGTTTTTCAAACAGTCGCACAGCATGGGATATTTTTTATAAAGCTTACATGAAAGCTTAACTGACGCATCTGTCTTTTTTATGTATCCTCTTTCCCTTGTCAAGACCACTATAACTTTATCACAGCCGTCTGAAATTGCTTTTTCAAACGGTATCGAATCAGAAATTCCACCGTCAAGATATTTCTCTCCGTTAATTTCAATCATCGGAAACAATATAGGCAAAGCACAGCTTGCTCTTAAAGCAGTAAAGCATTTGTCCTCAGCTCCAACCTCTATGTATTCCGGCTTTCCCGTGTTTACATTGGTCACAACAGCAATACAATTGCCCTTATATTTTTCATACGCTTCATAGTCAAAAGGAATAAGCTTGTTTGGAATTTCATTAAACACAAAATCAAGATTATAATAGCTCTTATTTTTTCTGTCAATCAAATGCCTTGCACCCATATACCTTTTGTCAGACATATATTCCTTTGTTATTTCATAGTTCCTTTTATACTGAAGGGAAGCATACGAAACTCCCATAGAAATCCCCGCCGAAGCACCTATTATATAATCGCAGTAAATTTCATTTTTCAAAAGAACGTCCATCACGCCGCAGGAAAACAAACTTCTGCTTGCACCGCCCTCAAACACAATAGCTGTTTTCATTTTCTCATCTCCAAATCAATCTCAAATCATTTTAAGTTTTTCATTAGCCTTATTTTCAAATTTTTCACCGTATACAACTACTCTTGAATGCTTTGCTTCTCCGATCACTCCGCACTTGTCATACGCCGTCACATTAAAATCTATCTTTCTTCCGTCTATACCTACTATCTCCGCAATTGCATAAACGTCCATTTCCATAGGTGTTGCTGCAATGTGAGTTGTTGAAATATATGTTCCAACGCTCGTTTCGCCCTCGTCCAAAAACTGATCAAGACACTTAAGCGCCGCATTTTCCATAAGTGCGATCATCATAGGCGTTGCAAAAACTTTTGCCGTTCCACTTCCAACAGCAGCCGCTGTCTTTGAAGCGTCAACCCTTTGCTCCGATTTCATTTTAGTATTTAAAACTATCTCTTTCATAGCTCATAATATCCTTTCACTGCTTTATCGCTTATTTTTATAAGCTCATCGTGGTCCCTGGCGTTCCCATAGCTTAAATGTGCAACAGTTTTAAAGCCCCCTGCTTTTGCCGCCAAAACAGCAACGCAAACATCCTCAAACACAACGCATTCCGATGCATCAAGTCCCATTTTCTCTGCACATTTTAAATAAATATCAGGGAACTCCTTGCTTTTAGACTCAGATACTGTTACTATCTCGTCAAAAAGTTCATAGACACCGTTATTTTTAAGACATGGTATTAACAGCTCATCATGCGATGCCGTTGCGATCGAGAGTTTTTTGCCATTGCGCTTTAGCTTTAAAAGATATTCCTTTGCGCCGTCAAAAAGCATGGTTTCTTTTGCAAAAAGCTCTACTGCAATTTCATTCCATTCTTTTATTATATCCTCTTTTTTCTCCTTAAGTCCAAATCTATTAATCGTATAACTCGCCGCTGCATCAAAACCAAGGGATGCAATTTCTCGTGCGTAATCACATGGAACTTCAAAACCTCTTTTATTCAAAAAAAGCTCGTCAACCGTATTCCACACTCCAAAAGAATCGAGGAGCGTTCCGTCAAGATCAAAAATATACCCTTTAAAATCATCAAGCTTCATATTCCGTAAGCCCTCTCGACTGCTGACATAAGGGACAAAAGATTTTCCCTCTGTGCCGGAGTTGATATATTCTTTGAGGAAACCTCCGCATAGTGCTTTGCACTCTCCTTATCGCCCAACTTTAAGCACGATAATCCAAGCATTAAAGCCGAATCTGTTTTAAGCTTTTTATCTTTTGATAATTCATATGCTTCTTGTGTGCTTTTTGCCGCCTGCTCATAGTCCCTTAAAAGATACTCATAAAGAGCGCCGGAATATTTAACATATGCAAAAACATCCTTTTTCAGCTTTGAATACGATGCTGTTTCCAAGATGGTTATATATACGCTATTTGCATCTGATTCGTTTTTGCTAAGCGAATAAATTTTTAAGTATTCACACGCAAGTCTTATCTTTTGCGTATAATTGCATCTATCGCAGTCAATAACCGAAAGGACCTCAAGCGCTTCGTCAAATCTGTTTGCATCTGCATATTCTCCGCTTATAAAAAGAGCGTTTTTAAAAGCTAAAGAAAACTTTGTTTTTAAGATGTATCTGTCTTTTAGTGCGCTAAAATACTCATCGCTGTAACCGTTTTCGTTACGCATATTCAAAAGCTGATTTTTCTTTGTATTTTTTACAAGCCAAACAGCCGTATATGCAAAGGATGTCGCTAAAAAGAATACAAAAAACGCCGTTATCATGTCACCTATGTAATTGTTTAAATATCCGCCCTCAATTCTTGCAACCCAGCATACTGCCATAACCACAAAAGATAAAAGCCACGAAATCGCAGCTATAATAATTTCGGATTTTATTATTGAAATAATTGTTTTCAAGTTCATCACCAATATACGATTTAATAACCG
>OHDN01001317.1_pt1 | contig 13029 bp, 9 predicted proteins | sample 1566971 | NCBI WGS metagenome assembly OHDN01 (sample SAMEA3879538, study PRJEB24766) | human gut metagenome | biome: human-associated habitat; feature: feces | place: USA | collected 1985/1987
AGCGGTCTCGAACTCGCGGCCGTTCTGCTCCACCATCCACTTGTTGGCAGCAAAGGTACCCTTGCCCCAGATCTCGCTTGCGTCCTCCAGAGAAACCTCGCCGTCCTCAATGCGCAGGTAGACGGGCTTTTCGGAGATGCCGCTGACAACGATGCCGTCGTAGCCGGCATACTTCAGCATGGGGCCGATGTGGCCGCCCATGTGTGCATCGATGATGGAGTGGCCCTTGGACCAGGTAGAACGGAAGGTCACGTTCATGCGGCCGGAGCAGGGCACGCCGGCACCGGTCAGGGGGCCGACACCGAAGATGACCAGTGCCTTTTCGTCATAGGGGTCGAGGTCCATGGGAGCTTCCTCGTACATAATGCGGTAGGCCATGCCCATACCGCCGATATATTTATGGTATTTTGCGTCGTCCTGGGTAGTGATCTCACCGGTGGTCAGGTTGACGCGCAGGATCTTGCCTGCCCAGCCATAGGTTTCAGCCATTGTTGTTCCTCCTTACAGGTCCTTGTAAGCAGCCTGTGCTGCGCTGGTAACGGCATCCCAGTCCACGATGGACAGAGCGCCGGACGGGCAGCCCGCCACGCAGGCACCGCAGGCGATGCACTTGGACGACTTGCCGGTCTCCGGGTTGACGGTGGGCATGTGCCAGGGGCAGGCCTCGTGGCAGGCACCGCAGCCGATGCACTTGTCGGTATCCACGACGCGGATGCCCTGATCGTTGGTGGTGATGGCCTTCTGCGGGCAGGCGTTGCCGCAGGCAGGGTCCTCACACTGGCGGCAGGTGTCCGGGAAGTAGACAAAGCAGTTGTCGGTGCCGGACAGCAGACCGTTGCCGTCGCCGTCCAGATTCAGGCGGCGCTGGATCTTGACGCGGCTGATGTAGGAAGAGCAGACGCCGTCGTTGGTCAGGGTGCAGTTGATCTCGCAGCGCTGGCAGCCGGTGCACAGGTCTGCGTTGACGACCAGCAGGCCCTGGGGCAGCGCCCAGGTCGCCACTGCGCCGGCATCGACCTGCTGCTGCGAGCAGCCGAACAGCGACAGCATAGATGCGGAAAGGCTCAGCCCTGCAAGGCTTTTGCCCGAAATTTTCATGAATTGACGGCGGGTCATATCCGCTGTCAGGAAATCGGTTTTTGCCATAGGTTCCATTCCTCCGTGAAGTTACTCTGCGCTGAGCACTTCGGTCACATAGAAATAACTGTTGTTGACGATGTTCGTCACGGCGGTCGAGGTGATCGTTGCACCCGTCAGTGCATCCACCTCGGTCAGGTCGGCGCTGGCGGCACCGGCGTCCTCACCGGAAGTCGTCAGTTCGGCCTGTTCCAGACGGTAGGCCGCCTGTTTTTCTGCCGACCAGTCTGCAAAGGGCGATGCCTGGTCCTCGCCGTCCTGTGCGCTCTTGCTCAGGCCTGCCGCATAGAGCTTGCGGCGTGCCACAGCCTCAGCGCTGGAATCCAGCGGAGGTGCCAGCTCGTCGTCCAGCGGCTGGCCGTTCAGAGCCGAGAGCGTGAGGCCCGCCTCGTACATCTTACGGGTGGCCTCGGCCTCCGGGGAAGCATCGCTGACCCGCCAGTTGGCCGGGTCAAAATCCTCTGCGGGGGCTTCTGTTTCGCTGCTGCCTGCGGCGGCATAGCTCGTGCCGGTGGCCGGGTCGGTCACCGTGTAAGACTTGCCTGCCAGCGCGAAGGGAGCTGCGCCCTGGTACTGGGACGTGAACTCCGGGTCTACGCACTGGGCACCGAGGGTGTCGGTCTCGCCCTGCGCCAGGATGGCAACGCTCTGCACATTGCCCGTGCTGTCAAGGGTCACGCCTGCCTCTACGTCGCTCTGGAAGCCCTTCTGGGCGCCCACCACATAATAGGTGTTCTCGTCCAGCTGGTACACCGCGCGGATGCCATAGGTAGCGGCGTCGGCATCTGCCAGGGGCAGAAGGGTGCCTGCCACCGTGGTGCGGGCACTCATCAACCCATGCAGACCCAGCGCCATTGCCAGTGTGGCCGCGCCCATGGCGGCATAGCCCGGCAGCCGTCTGCGCCACAACGGCTGCGGCGCATGATTTGCCTGCTTCATTGTTTCACCTGCCTATTCTTATCGTCATGCACGGAGAGCTTCCATGCACGAAAAACAGCCGCTCAGCCTGCTGCAACAGTGCCGAACGGTATCTTCGTTATAAGAATAACATCATCCGCATAGGTTAGTCAACGTATACCCGCTTGATTTTCCAGATTTTTATGGAACCTTTACGAAATTCTTGCGTGAAATTCGTTCTTCTTTTGGATGAGCAGCCTCAATCCGTATTCTTCCGCCAGCTCCACCGACTGGACGGTGGGCATCGTCTTGCTGACGAGGGCGGGAACACCGGCGCGGATGGCCTTGCGCACCATATCCACCGGCACCCGGCCGCTGGTGTAAAGGACGCACTCCCCCAGCGGCACTCCGTCCGCCAGTGCGCAGCCGATGGCTTTGTCGAGCGCATTGTGGCGGCCCAGATCCTCGCACTGGTACAGGATGCGGCCCGCCCGCAGCAGAAAACAGCTGTGCACGGCGCGGGTGGCGCGGTAGAGCGGCAGTTCCCCGCCCATGGCTGCGGCCAGCGTCTCGACCCAGGCCTCCGGCACTTCCAGCTGCGGCACCGGGGCCAGCGGACGAAGGGCCACCGGAGAGGCCACGGTCAGGTTGTCGGTGCAGCAGCTCGGCACCGCCTGCCCGGCGGCGGGGGCCGCGGCCAGCGGGTGGGTCAGGTGGACGCTGACCTTGAGCCCCTCGGCGCAGACGGCCACCTGCTCGACCTCGTCGGCGGAGTCGATCCACCCTTCGGTCAGCAGGCGGCCCAGCGCCAGCTGCGGCAGAAGCTCCGGGGTGCACACCACCCGGAACGCCGTCTGCTCGTTGACGAGGAGGGCTGCGGCGTGTTCAACGGCCAGCATCCGTTCCCCGCCCTGCGGCAGGCGGACCAGCTCGGCCCCCGGCCGGCTCCCAAAACGGTCTACGATCTTCATCCGCTCACTCCCCGATGTAGGCAAACCGGGGCTGGACTCTGCCGTCCCGCTCCACGGTCTCGCACCACATGGCCGCCGGGCGCACCCAGAGGTCGTGGTCTCCATAGAGGGTGCGGTAGACCACCAGTTCTTCTTCGGTCTCGCTGTGGTGTGCCATGCCCAGCACTTCGTATTCCCGGCCCTTGAAATGCCGGTAGCGGCCGGGCCTGATCTCATAATGGAATTCCATCCCGTTTTCCTCCTGCTGATGTTTCTCTTATTGTATCATGATTCCGCTCCGCTGAAAAGATGCCAGAAAAATCGCCTCAAATTTTGGGCGAAACGGTCGGGAAGAGTCGTTTTCTTTTGCCGTTTTTTGTGGTATACTACTTATTAAACATATAACGTTCTGAAAAAACGGATCTTTCAACCGAGGTGAGATCTTATTGAGCCGTTCCAACCGCACCCTGCGGCAGGCAAATGCCGCTTACCGGGCGCTTCGGCAGGAAACACAGGCCCTCGTCCGGCGGGCCGAAACTGCCCTCATCACCGCCATCGTACTGTATAAGCTCCTCACCGAGCTTGTGTTCCTCCCCGCCATGCGGGGCATCTGGAGCTTGACGCTCCGCGTTTCGCCGGTGAACTACCTGACGAACACCAACGCGCACCAGATCTTTACGGCCCCCAGCATTCTGGGCGGCATCGCGCTCATCGCCATTCTGGTGGCGCTCTGGAACCTGTATGAATTTTCCATCGTGCTGCACGGGCTGGACCGGGCCCGCTGGGGGGAGCCTTCCGGTCTGCCCGCCCTGTTCCGGGTCTCCCTCGCGGACATCCGCCACGTGCTGCACCCGAAAAACTGGCCCATCCTGCTCTACTGTGTGCTCCTCATCCCGTTCACGGACATGTACGTCACCGCCAGCTACATCACCCAGCTGGCCGTGCCCGAATATATCCTGGGCGTCATCCGGGCAAAGCCGGGCATTCTGGCGCTGTATGGGGCAGGCATTCTGGCCGTTGTGCTGCTGACCGTCTTCTTTGCTCTGGTGTTGCCCCTGTTCATGCTGGAACGCAAACCGTTCGGCTCCGCCGTAAAAGAGAGCTGCCGCTGTGTGAAGCAGCGGTTCTGTGAAGTCCTGACTGCGCTGGCCCGGTGGAACATCGGAGTGCTGCTGCGCACCGGCCTGCTCTTTGCGCTGGCCGCTGCCCTGCTGTACGGCATCGCGGCGCTGGTGGGGCTGGAAAGCACCCGTGCCATGCTGCTGCTCTCCCGCGCACTGCAGCTGGTGGAGCTGCCCTTCTTCGGCTTTCTGCTGGACTGCCGGGTCACTGTGGCCCAGTGCACCATCCTCGGTCTGCTCTACTTCTGGATACAGGGCCTGCCCCAGCCGGACGTGCCGCCGGATAATAAGCCCGCCCGCCGCAGCGGCCGCCTGCTGCTGACGGCTCTTGTGGCAGGCGTCACCCTCGCGAGCTGCGCCGCCACGGTCTATCTGCTCAGCCTGCCCCAGGACGACGCCCTGCTCTCGGCGGTGGGCGGTGTGACGCCCCTTGTCACCTATCACCGCGGCGACTGCTCCATTGCCCCGGAAAACACCATCCCCGCTTTCCGGTCTGCCATCCGGAAGGGCGGCGACCGCATCGAGCTGGATGTCCAGATGAGCCGGGACGGCGTGGTGGTCGTGACCCACGACACCAGCCTGAAGCGCTGCACCGGCAAAAACGCCAAGGTGTACGATCTGACCTTTGCGGAGATCGAAACGCTGGACGCTGGCCGCTGGTTCAGCGCCCGCTTTGCCGGGACGCGCATCCCCTCGTTTGAGGAAGTGCTGCAGCTCTGTCAGGGCCGCATCGACCTGAACGTGGAGATCAAGCCCAGCGCCGCCACCCCGACGCTGGAAGCCGAGACCGTCCGCCTGCTTCGGGCGTACGGTTTCGAGGGGCACTGCGTCATCACCTCGCAGAGCTATGAGACGCTGCACAAAGTCAAGGAGCTGGCCCCGGATATCCCCACCGGCTACATTCTGGCGCTGGGCGTCGGCAACTACTACGACCTGCCGGATGCCGACTTTTTCAGCGTGGAGCATACGTTCATCACCTCCGGCATGGTCAATCAGATCCACCTGCGCGGCAAGACCATCTCGGCCTGGACCATCGCCCAGGAGGACGATGCCCGCCACATGATGGAGCTGGGCGCAGACGACCTCATCACCGACAAGCCTGACCTGGTGCATGAGCTGCTGCGCCAGAATGCCGAGATGGATACCACCCTGCTCTCGCTCCGCGATGCGATCCAGGGCTGGTTCTTCCCCGCCCCGGACGAAGAAGTTTCGGACGAGGCGGAGGATGTCATCGAAGATGTCATCGAGGACCCGGAAGAGTTCCTGGATGCCGCATGATCCCCGCCAAAAGGAGGCCCGCCATGTTCCAACGAATCCGCGATCTGGTCGCCGATGTCTGCCGCTACGAAGAAACGGCCCCCATCAACAGTGCCTGTATGCGCTGCATCCTGCTCTGGTCTGCGGTGGTGCTGGTGATGCTGAACCTGAGCTACAACAGCTTTGACCGCCCCATCGTCTTTGTCTCCACCTTGTTCATCTGCCTGACGCTGTTCGGGGTATCGCTGCTGCTCTCCCATGTGCGGCACCCGAAGCGCACCGTCCTTGCGGGGGCCGTTCTCATCGTTCTGATGAGTCTGTGCAGCTTTGTCTCGAACGAAAACGACGGCTTCCAAACCCTGTGGCTCTTCCTGCTGCCCGCCATCCTGCTCATCCAGCTGGGCCTGAAGCAGGCGGTGCCGATCTGCTCGGCCTATGGGCTGTGCGCCATGGTACTGCTCTGGGGCTCCCCGGAGCGGCTGGCCAACGCCTACCCCAGGGATTACCGCATCTACTACCCGGTCTTCTACTGGGAGTTCCTGCTGGCCATGGTGGTGGCCGACCTGTTTTATAAATCCTACCGCATCCGCCGGGAGCAGACCGAGCAGGAGATGGAGGCCGAAGTGCAGGCCACCATGGGCAAGGCACAAAAGCTGATCCTCAGCTCGGTGGCCGCCATCAACCAGATGATCGACGAGAAGGACCACTACACCTCCGAACACTCCCGCCGGGTGGCGCAGTATTCCCGCATCATTGCAAAGCATCTGGACCCCACTCTCTCCGAAGAGGAGTTGGAGCGGCTTTACCGGAGCGCCCTGCTCCACGACATCGGCAAGATCGCCGTGCCGGATGCCATCCTCAACAAATCCAGCCGCCTGACGGATGCGGAGATTGATGTGATGCGGCAGCATACCCTGTGGGGCAAAAAAATACTGGCCGGGCTGGAATTTCTGCCCCAGGCCGACCTGGGGGCCAGCTACCACCACGAGCGGTACGACGGCACCGGCTACCCCGCCGGGCTGATGGGCAAAGACCTGCCCCGCATGGTGTGGGTCATCGCCGCAGCCGACGCACTGGACGCCATGAGCTCCAATCGCTGCTACCGCAAGCGCTGCGACCTCGACTACATCCTCTCTGAATTTGAACGGGGCCGCGGCACCCAGTTTTCGCCCGAAGTCGCCGATGCGGTCATCGACCTGCTGAAGACCGGCGGCATCCCGCTGGCCTGACCCCCGGAGGAACTGCCTATGAAACGCTCGTTTTTTCCCTTTTTTCTCCAGACCATCCGCATCCACTACCAGGACCCGGAGCTGGCACTCTATACCAAAGGGGTCTTGGGGCTGCTCTGGCTGGTGCAGCTGCCGGTGGCGCTGTGGTATGGAGCCCCAGCCCAGTTCTACGCTCTGCTTGGAGCCATGCTGCTGGCCATCGGCGTCGATCTGGTCCCTTTCCCCCGCCAACACAGCCGCGCGGACGATTACGTCACCTCTGCCGTGATGCTCGTCTGCTGTTTTGTGCTATTCTGGAAGGCTTCCATCGGGTATTTCAGCGTCTTTTTCCTGCTCATCTACCTGTTCTGCAATGTGTTCATCCTGGGCATCGCGGGCAGTGCTCCCTTCAGTCTGCTGGGGCTGACGGGCGTCATGCTCTGCCTGCGGGGCGTCCTTGTGGCAGATCCCGCCGCCCGCTATGGGGCGGATTTTGTGCCCCGCCTGCCCTTCCTGTTCCTCTGCATTCTGGGCATCGCCTACATCATCACCTTCTTCATCCAGCGCTACTGGGTGGAAAAGCTGCAGCAGCACGTCATTCTGCAGGCGCGCATCGACACCGAGCGGGCCAGGCTCTCGGAGATGTCGCTCAAGGTCATCACGGCCATGTACAGCGCCCTCAGCTCCAAAGTGCCGGAAGTGGACCTGCACTGCGAACAGGTGGCCGCGCTGACGCAGGAGCTTGCCCGCCGAATGGGGCTGGACGAAACGGCCTGCCGGGACGGCTACTATGCGGGCCTGCTGCATGAGGTGGGGGCCGTCGGCCTGCCGGACGCTGTGCTGCAGAACCGGCAGCTGACCGAGGAGCAGTTCCAGCTTTACCAGACCTATGTAGAGCGGGGCTATGCCATCATTTTGCAGCTTCAGATCGTAGACCGGGTGGCTGAGACGGTACGCTTCCACCGGGAGTGGTACGACGGTACCGGCTACTGCACCGGCCTGCGGGGCGAGGAGATCCCCCTGCTGGCCCGCATCCTTGCCGTGGCAGACTTCACCGACCGCCACCGCCGCTGGGACGAGACGGACGCTGAGATCGCCGCGGCCCTCACCGCCCGCGCCGGGACGGAGTTCGACCCGGTGTGTGTCGAAGCAATGAAAACGCTGCTGCAATGAAACGAACCCCCTCTTCCGCCGAAAACGCAGAAGAGGGGGTTCCTGTTTTGTTCAGATCCTCTGCCGGGCAGGGGCGGCGGTCACTGGCTCAGCTGCTCTTTGTGGTACTGCAGCATATAGAGCTGATAGTACCGGCCGTGGTTGGCCAGAAGCTGCTGATGGGTGCCCTGCTCCAGAATCTTGCCGTGGGAGAGGACGATGATGTTGTCCGCATGCTGGATGGTGGACAGACGGTGCGCCACGATGAGCATGGTGCCGACGGTGCGCATCTTTTCCAGCGAGTCCTGGATGAGCAGCTCGGTCTCGGTGTCGATGTTGGCGGTGGCCTCGTCCAGGATCATCACGCTGGGCTTGTGGATGATGGTGCGGGCAAAGCTGAGCAGCTGGCGCTGACCGGCCGAGAAGTTGTTGCCGCGCTCGCGGACTTCCTCGTCCAGGCCGTGGTCGAGCTTTACGATGAACTTGTCGGCGTTGACATAGCGGCAGACCTCCAGGATCTCGTCGTCCGAAATGCCCTCTTCCCGCAGGACGATATTGCTGCGGATGGTGCCGGAGAAAAGGAACACATCCTGCAGCATCTGGCCGAAGTGGCGGCGCAGCGAGGAAATTTTGATTTTCCGGATGTCGATGCCGTCGATCAGGATCTCACCCTTCTGGAACTCGTAGTTGCGGCAGATGAGGGAGAGGATCGTGCTCTTGCCGGAGCCGGTGGAGCCGACAAAGGCGACGGTCTCGCGGGGGTCAACATGGAAGGAGACGCCCTGCAGCACCCACTCGCCGGGGACATAGCTGAACCAGACGTCGCGGAACTCGATCTCGCCCTTCACCTCGTCCAGCTCGATGGCATCGGGGGCATCCACCATCTTCGGCTGCAAGTCCATGATGGAGAAGACCTTCTCCGACGAGGCCAGCGCCGACTGCAGCCAGTTGAACTGCTCGGCCAGATTCTGGATGGGGGTGAAGAACTTGGAGATGTACATATAAAAGGTAACGACCGTGCCGCTGGAAAGGGTCTGGCCCAGAAAGCTGACGTTGTTCAGGTGGCCCATGCCGCCCAGATAGAACAGGCAGAGGATGGAGCTGATGTAGAGCATGTAGACCAGCGGACGGAACACACTGAACACGAAGATCTGCTCCTGATTGGCCCGGGCCAGATTCTGGCTCTTTTTGCGGAAGTCTGCCATCTTCTCGTCCTCGCGGCCAAAGATCTGGGTGACCTTGATGCCGGACAGGTTCTCAGAAAGATAGGTGTTGATATCGGTGGTCGCGTTCTTGAGCTTGCGGTTGGCCCGGCGGGAGAACTTGCGGAAGATGACCGTGAAGAGCACGATGAAGGGCACAAAGCAGAGCACCATCAGGGTCAGCTCGTAGTTCAGGCAGAGCATGGCCACCAGAATGCCCAGAATGACGAAGCTGTTCTTGGTCAGCTGCACCAGCAGGTTGGTGAACATCATCGAGATGGCGTTGGTGTCGTTGGTCACACGGGTGACCAGCTTGCCCACGGGGATCTCGTTCAGCTGCTCATGGGAGAGGGACTCGATGTGGGTGAAGAGGTCCTCGCGCAGGTCGGAAATGATGCGCTGGCCCACCCGCTGCAAGATCACGGCCTGCAAATAGGTGCTGACCATGGAAAAGACCAGCACGCCCGCATACACGGCCACCCCTGCAAAGAGGGCGTTCAGCTCAAACTCGCCGACGACCAGCTCTTCGATGCGGCCCACGATAAGGGGCGAAACGATGTCGTAGGCGATGGAGAAGAGCATCAGAAAGCCCACGAGGACGAATCGGCCCAGATAGGGCCGGGCATACCCGGCCAGGCGGCGCAGGATCTCGCCGTCGTCCATGTTGCGCTCGAAGCCCATGGAGGTCTTCTTATCCTTCACGCCGACATAGGCAGCGATGAGCAGCGCGGTGATGACGCCGATGACCGCGCCCACCAGCAAAAGCGGATTCCAGCTCATGCCTCGTCACCTCCCGTTTCGTCTTCCAGCCGCTGCAGATCGACCATGCGGCGGTATTCCCCGCAGGAGGCATAGAGTGCGTCGTGGGGGCCAACGGCCTCGACGCAGCCGTCTTCGAGGAAGATGATCTGATCCAGCCGCTCCACCGTGGAAATTCGGTGGGCGATGAGCAGGGTGGTCTTCCCTGCCCGGCTGGCCTTCAGGTTGTCCAGAATGATCTTCTCCGTCCGGGTATCCACCGCCGAGACGGAGTCGTCCAGAATGAGGATGGGCGCATCCTTCAGCAGGGCGCGTGCAATGGAGATGCGCTGCTTCTGCCCGCCGGAAACGGTGACGCCGCGTTCGCCGAGGACGGTCTCGTAGCCGTCCTTGAAATCCACGATGTTGTCCCGCACATCGGCCAGGCTGGCGGCCCGCTCGATGTCCTCCTGGGTGGCGTCATCCACGCCGAATGCGATGTTGTGGGCGATGGTGTCTGAGAAGAGGAAGTTCTCCTGCGGCACATAGGCGCAGGCATTGCGCACCGAGTGGATGGACACGCGGTTCACATCCTGCCCATCCACGAAGAGGGTGCCGTCCGGCACATTGTAGGTGCGGAGCAGCAGGTCCACCAGCGCGGTCTTGCCCGCACCGGTCTTGCCCACGATGCCCACGCTCTCGCCGGGTTCAATTTTGAAGGAAATGTTCTTGAGCACGTCGAACTCGCCGTCCGGGTAGCGGAAGGTCAGGTCCCGGAACTCGATGGCGCCCTTCGGGTCCTTCAGGTCGGGCACACCAGGGCGGTCGGCCACGTCGATGGGGGCATCCAGCAGCTCGGTGATCCGGTTGAGGGACGCCTTGCCGCGGGAGGTCTTCTCGATGAGCATGGACACGGCCATGATGGGCCAGACGATGGCTTCGAAGTAGCCGATGTACTCCACGAGCTGGCCTGCATTGAACCGGCCGCAGTAGACCAGATAGCCGCCGTAGCCCAGGATGATGCAGATGACCGACTCGACGAAGAGGGTCACAAGGACTTCCAGCAGGGTGGCGATCTTGGTGTAGGTGACGTTGATCTCCTCGTTCTCCTTGTTCAGCTTCCGGAAGGCCAGCAGCTCTTTCAGCTCCTTGACGAAGGCCTTGATGACTGCGATGCCGGAGAAGTTCTCCTGTGCAAAGTCGGAAAGATCCGAGAAGGCCTGCTGGCGTTCCTCCCAGCGCCGGGTCATCACCCGGCTCATCAGCGTACCGATGAGGAACATCATGAGGGCCGGGATGAGGGCGAGCATCGTCAGCCGGACGTCCATCCGCCACATCTTATACAGAGCCAGCAGGCCCAGCGTCAGTGCGTCGAAGAACATCAGCACACCGTCGCCGAAGCACTCCTGGATGGTGTCGAGGTCGTTGGTGTACAGGCTCATCAGGTTGCCGACCTTGTTCACCTGATAATACTGCTGCGAGAGCTTGCGGCTGTGGTCGAACATCCGCTCGCGCAGGTCTGCCGTGACCCGCACGGCCGAGCCGAAGAAGCAGACGCGCCACAAAAAGCGCCCGATGACCATCAGGACCACGATCCAGATCATGGGCCGGCAGATGTGCTGCAGCAGCACCTCTTTGGTGAAAGCCAGCGTCTCGCCGCCCACCACCACCTGCCCCAGGTTCATGCCGTTGATGACCAGGCGGTACAGCTGCGGGATGAGCAGCTGGATGTAGTCCACCGTCAGCAGCGCCGCAAGCCCCAGCAGCAGCGCCGGGGCGTACCTGAGGTAGTAGCGGTTGATATACTTGCCAAAGATCATAGGTGCAGTTTTCCCTCCTGTTCCGATTCCGAACCAATTTTGAACGACTGTGCGAAAAAAGCCACCGCATCACATTGGATGCAGTGGCTTCTCGTCTGGAGCGGCCGACGAGGCTCGAACTCGCTACCTCCACCTTGGCAAGGTGGCGCTCTACCAGATGAGCTACGGCCGCATATTCGGAAGAACAGATCTCTGTTCTTCTGAAAGGTGGTGCCTCCGATCGGAATCGAACCAATGACACGGGGATTTTCAGTCCCCTGCTCTACCGACTGAGCTACAGAGGCATAAAAGCGACCCGGATCGGGCTCGAACCGACGACCCCCAGCGTGACAGGCTGGTGCTCTAACCAACTGAGCTACCGGGCCACATGGTGGAAGTTAACGGGCTCGAACCGCTGACCCTCTGCTTGTAAGGCAGATGCTCTCCCAGCTGAGCTAAACTTCCACATAAATGGAGCGGCCGACGAGGCTCGAACTCGCTACCTCCACCTTGGCAAGGTGGCGCTCTACCAGATGAGCTACGGCCGCACATTTCATGTGTCGTGCCGGGGTTTCGTTCCCGGCGACGTTGGTTATTATACCGCACGGCGGGGGCTTTGTCAACCATAAATTTTCAAAAAAGCTCAATTTTTGCAAAAACAGCCCATCAGCGCGAAAAGTTTTTTCACGACGGCTGCGCGGAGGCCGGGGTTTTGCCCGTTCTTCACCTGTGCCGGGGCAGACACAAGCAAAATTCAATTGCATTCCCTTATAAAAGAGTTTATAATAGAGTTGTCAAATGCTGCATGTTTCTGCGTCTGCACCGCCGTGCGGGTGGGCAGGCGTATTTTCATGCCGAGATTCTGCCAGAAAAAGGAGCTAACGCAATGTACAAGATCACAGAAAAAGTCGCGCTGAACCCCACCGTGACGAAGATGGTCATTGAAGCCCCGCTCATTGCCAAAAAGGCAAAGCCGGGCCAGTTCATCATTGTGCGCCCGTTCGAGGACAGCGAGCGCATCCCCCTGACCGTGGCCGGTTACGACCGCGAAAAGGGCACCGTGGACATCATCTTCCAGATCGTCGGCGGCACCACCATGGAGTTGAACAGCCTGAACGCAGGCGACAGCGTCCACGACTTCGTCGGCCCGCTGGGCCGCGCCACCGAGACCGAGGGCCTGAAGAAGGTCTGTGTCGTGGGCGGCGGCGTCGGCTGCGCCATCGCTCTGCCCATTGCCCGCGAGCTGCACGAGCAGGGCTGTGTGGTCCACAGCGTCGTTGGCTTCCGCAGCAAGGACCTGCTCATCCTCGAAGACGAGTTCCGGGCCTGCAGCGATGAACTGCGCATCATGACCGACGACGGCAGCTACGGCACCAAGGGCGTCGTGACCGCTGCGCTGGACGAGCTGGTGGCCGCCGGGAACCAGTACGACCTGGTCATCACCATCGGCCCGCTCATTATGATGAAGTTCGTGGTCAAGACCTGCCAGAAGCACGGCCTGAAGAGCATCGTTTCCATGAACCCCATCATGATCGACGGCACCGGCATGTGCGGCGGCTGCCGCCTGA
>OHDN01001321.1_pt1 | contig 13009 bp, 8 predicted proteins | sample 1566971 | NCBI WGS metagenome assembly OHDN01 (sample SAMEA3879538, study PRJEB24766) | human gut metagenome | biome: human-associated habitat; feature: feces | place: USA | collected 1985/1987
CGCGGAAAAAGAAACGGAAGCCTACATCACGGGCCGTTTCAGCTAAAAAGCCCAACTTCCAAGCCATTCACCTCATGACACCTCCCGGCAACCACATCCTCCCCCACTATGACGCGGCCCTGAACGCCATCCGCACCCGCGTCAACGCCGTCTGCGGCAGCCTGCTGAAACACATGGACGTCCTGGAACGGGTCATCTCCGGCCCGGACAGCGACGGGGCCAACGGCATCATTGCGGACGGGGAACCGCTCAGCGAAGAAACCCGCCAGGTTCTCTCCCTCTGCGCCGCCGTGCTCACCCAGTTCCATCCCCTGGGGTCCGACCTGCGGCTTGTGCTCACCTTTTCCCGCTGCGGGGACAAGCTCCAGGAATGCATGGAGGAAGTCACGGGCATCGCCAGGCACGCCAAGGCATCCATCAGGCGCCGGGAGTCCCTATGCACGGATATAGTGCTCCCCCTGCTGGACATGGCCGTCTCCGAATTCCGGGACGCCGCACGGTGCCTGGAAACGCAGGACGCGGACGCCGCACGGGAAATACGCCTGCGGGACAAAAAGCTGGACAAGGCCCACCGCAAGGCGCTGGCCCTGCTGGTATCCCCGGAAAGGGAAAACACGCCCTCCCTCAACGTCAACCTGCTCTTCATCATCCGCTCCCTGGAGCGCATCGGAGACATTGCCAAAACCATCGCCGCCACCGTCGTCTTCCTGAAGGAAGCCACGGACATCCGCCACGGAAAAGAGAAATAAACCGCGTATTTTCCGCCGATTATTCCCCCGATTATTCCGCCTTGCTCACGCTGAAGCAGTACACGGCGGGGTTGATCAGGGCCAGGGGGAGGTAGAACACGGCAAAGGACAGGGAGCCGCCGTACAAAACCAGGCACAGGGCGGAAACGATAAACAGGATTCCGATTTTAAGGCTCCGCGCCCAGTCCTGGCGGTTCACCAGCCAGATGAAGGCCGCGCATACAAAGCCGATGACCACGCACAACACCCCGCCCATGGTGAGGAACTGAATATAACTGGAACAGAATTGTTCCAGCCAACGCACATTATCCGGACTGGGGGGATTACCTTCCCAGGCAAAAACGCCCGGCGGCAGCAGCGCCCACAACAGCACGGAAAAGAACACCAGGCGGTCCGTATTAAGGCGATAGGTCATGCGGGGGTAAGGTACCATTTCCGTGCATGGGATAACAAGTGAAATCGGCCGCTCCCGGCTGTTCCGGGAACGGTTCCTTTACAGGGGAGCAAATGCACCGTCTCCGGCGCCATTGACGGCGATTCCGTCTATTTCCACCAGCCAGCCGGGGCGGCAGACGGGGGCTTTCAACAGCAGATGGGGGACGGCGGCCAGCGGGGATTCCATCAGGCGGCGGCTGACCGTTTCCCGGTCCGCCCAGTCGCGCAGGTACACCACAGCCTGCTTCAGGTCGCACAGGCTTCCGCCGCTCCTTTCCATCAGGGCGTTCATGTTTTCCAGGGTGCGGTCCGTCTGCCGCGCCACGTCTCCCGGATGGACAATGTTTCCCTGCGCGTCAATGCTGGCCGTGCCGGAAAGGAAGTAGTGGGAGCGGTCCCCGTACACGATGCGGGCGCCGCGTTCAAAGGCCACCCGGTACAGGTGCGTGGGGGACAGGTAATCCGGAGCCTCCATGTAACGGACCTGCCCCGGCTTCAGCCCGACGATTCCCAGGCTGTCCATGTGCAGCAGGCGCCCCGGCGTTTCCGTACAGCCTTCAATGCCCGTGCTGGCGATGAAATGGCTCTCCGGGGTCAGTCCGTAACGGCCAAAGCATTCATTGCGGCCTTGAACCAGCTCCGGCACGGTTCCTCCCTGCGCGGCAGCCGCGCGGTCCAGCCAGCGGAATTCCTCCCGCATCTGGCCGTGGCTGTCCGGAGCGGAGGTTTCCTTCCTGCCCGCCAGAAACAACCGGTAATGCGGACGCCGGGCCGTCACCACCGTTCCCCACTGGTCCTCTTTCCGTCTTTTTTCCAGCATTCCGCCGATGTGCCATGCTTCCAGGGCCACGCGGGCCCCGTTCGCCGGGGGCTGCCCCACCACGGAGACGTAGGAGTTCCGCTCCCCCGCCATCCGGCGCAGCGTTTCCGACTGGCGCACCGGATCGCTGACGTGGAAGCGCAGCAGGAATTCATCTTCCCCGCCGCCGCCCAGTTCACGGTACCTGTCCATCAGGGAACGCAGTTCCGCCTCAAAGCTCGCGCCCGGTTCCGCCGTCATGCAGAAGAAATGTTCCTGCGCGCCGCTTTTTCCGCGCCATTCCGTTTTTTCAGGTAAATCCGCCGCCATGGTGTCCTCCTTTACAGGGACTGTACGTAATTGACCAGGTCCTCCAGTTCACGGTCATTTAAAGAACTTGTCTTCCCGCGGATGTCCCCCGGGTTGTGCATCGTGACGGCTTCCCGGATTGTCTTCGCCCGGCCGTCGTGCAGGTAAGGGGCGGTCCGCCACACTTCCACCAGGGAGGGCACCAGAATGCTTTTCCCTTCATCCAGCCCCGTGGCCGTCCCCGTAGCCACCAGTTCCTTGGTAGTGAAGTACGGGTGCGGGTGGCACTGCACGCACCCGGCCGTTTTAAAGACTTCCTTCCCCCTCCGCGCGGATTCGGACAAGGAGCCCCGCTCCACTCCGGGAGCATGGCACTGGGCACAGGCAGCCTCCCGCGTCTGCTGCCTGGAGGGAATATGCGCCATCAGGTACGGGCTGGGAACCTCCTTCATGTTTTTCAGGTATTCATTCACGCATTCCGCCAGTTCCCCGGAAGGTTCCAGAAACTGGATGTGCACGAAGCCCGCCGTCACGGCCACCTCCGCAGAGGCGCGGACGCCCAGCGTCATCACCGGGCTTGTCCGGTGGGAGAGGAACATGGTGCGCGTGTTTTTCGGGTTGCCCATGCCGTCATTCAGCAGGTCCCAGTTCAGGCCGTCCACGCGTCCGTCCGGGTGGCAGGTGGCGCAGCTCTGCCAGCCCTGGAAGCAATGGGAGGCATCATTGAAGTATTGTTCCCCCAGCTTTTCCCGCGAGGGCTGGAATCCTTCATTCAGCGCGATTTTCCGGGGTTGCGCTTCCCCCTGGAGAGGGACTTGCGCCAGCGTGTCCGAGAAGTATCCGGCCACATAAACGTTTTTCCCGTCAGAAGCCAGGGCGCGCGGACCGTTCAGGGGCAGCGGAATGCGGGTGCGGAGGCCGTGCAGGAAGCCCAGCCTTTCGGAAACGGGTTCGTTTTCCCGGTTTTCCCGCTTCATGCGGTCCAGCAGGCCGGGAAAATCAATCACGGATAACTCATGCGTTCCCGCGTGCGTCACAAACAGCTTTCCGCCATCCCCGGAAAAGGCGACGCCCCAGGGGTTGGCCGCCCCCGCATCCGGGTCGTCCAGCAGGACGGGGTGCGGCTTGTCCGGCTGTTCCGTATCAATAACCGTCACGGCGTTCGTGTTCATCCAGCCGCGGTCCAGCTGCGTGGTGGGCACCTGGTAGCGGCTCAGCACGTGCGCCACGGCCAGATAACGGCCATCCGGGCTCATCGCCATGCCGCGCACGCCCTGCGTCCCGTTGGAGAGCGGGAAATGAGCCGCCTTCCCGTCTTCCACCAGGGTCAGCGCAGCCGCCGTGAAATCCCCGTCCGCCTTCCCGGCGGGCAAATGGCCGGCGGCCCATATTTTCCTGCCGTCCGGAGAGACGGCCAGCGCCACCGGTTCACGGGGAACGTTCCAGGAATTCAGCACGTTCCCGGTGGCGGCGTCCATTTCCAGAATTTGGGAGTCAAACCGGCACGCCACATACAACTTACCTCCGCGCAGCACGGGAGCCATGGGCGTATGGCCCGCCGGAAAGGAACCTTTCAGCGCCCCGCTTTCCAGGTCCACCACCTCCACCACGCCGCGCGGTCCGCCTTCCGCCACATAGGCGGTGGCACCGTCAAGCGCCATGCCGTTGGGCGGCTGGCCCAGCCGGATGCTTTTCACCTTTTCTCCGGAAGCGGGGTCCACCAGTTCCAGAGTCCGGCTTTCATGCCCCAGCACGGCAACCAGATGATTAAAAACCTTCACATCCACCGGAGCGGCAGGACCGGCAACGGAATCCGGTCCCTGCCTGCATGAGGCGAAAGCCAGCAGGCAGCAGAGGGCAGCCGCGGAGGCGCAGAGCGTTTTTGTCAGTTTCATGGCCATTTCAGATTCAGTCTTCTATCATCACGCGGAACCCCACGTTGTACACGGGCCGCCAGCTGGGATACCCCCAGCGCCAGGAGGACGTGGCCCGCCGGGGGCGGTCATACCAGGAACCGCCGCGCACGGCACGGGGAACGCGGGAGTCCAGGCTTTCATTGCGCCCGTCCCCTTCCTTCCACGGGTAGGGCCTGTATTCGGAACGGGTCCATTCCGCGGCGTTTCCGATCATGTCGTACAGTCCGTAGGCATTCGGCTTGTAGCTCTTGACGGGGGCCAGATGAAGCTTCCCGTCATTATATTTTTCATCCCGCGGCACGAAGTCCCAGAAACGGTTGGGATTTTTAATCGGCTTGGGGTCCACGCCGGAGACGGCAAGCTCCTTCAGCGTCACATCCCCCAGGTTGGCGTATGAGGAGAAGTCCGCATCCCGTTCCCCGAAGAAGAAGTCCGTATCCGCTCCGCCCCTGGCCGCGTATTCCCACTGCGCTTCCGTGGGCAGCGTCACCTTTTTCCCGGTTTTCCCGGAAAGCCAGCGGCAGAATTCCATGGCCCTGGTCCACGGCACCCGGACGGCCGGAAAACGCGGATCGGCATCCATGTCGTAGCCGGGCCTCACCTGGTCCTTGTAGTGCATGTCGTACCATCCATTGAGGTATTCCGGGTCAAAGCGGCGGTATTGCTCCAGCGTCACTTCCGCCTCTCCCATCCAGAACGGTTGTTCAATCTCCACCGGGGAGGCGGGTTTTTCCGCCGGGGTTTCCCGTTCACTTCCCATCCTGAATTTTCCCGCGGGAATGCGGCGGAACGTCATGCTTACGCTACCCCCCAAATCCACGGACAGCGTTTCATTCCGCGGTTCCGGGACGGGCACGCTTTTTTCACTGGCTCCCGGAACGGGCCTTTCCCCGTTGAAAACAGGTCCGCTGGCGTTTCTCCGGAACAGGGAATCCTTCATCGTCACGTAATTCCGTTCCGCTCCGGAGAATTGCCTGTGCAGGTCATAGCGGCGTTTCAGCAATCCTTCATTGCGCTCTCCCGGCCATTCGCCCAGGTAGGGGGCGTTCATGTCCATCCACGTGACCAGGCGGTTCCAGTCCTCCTGCGGCATCTCCACGCCGTGGTGCCCCTTTTTAAGGAGCTGGTAGAGTTCCGACGTATCCGCGAAGAACTCCGTGGGGGCCAGCCCCAGGTAGTTCCCCTCCGGACCGTTGCGGCGCACGTAGGGGTGCAGGTTCCAGTACGCGACGGACCCGGGAGCGGGAGCACCCTTGACGGCCTCCAATGTCATGAAGTCCGGGACTCCCGCGCGGGCCTTGTCTTCCGCGGTGTGGCAGCGGACGCAGTGGCGGTCCAGCACGGGCTGCACTTCATTCATGAAGGAGAAGGTGCGCGCCGGACCGTACCACGGGGTGATGGCGGCAGGCTTCTGCCGGGAGGCCATGACCGCCTTGGCGGGCGGCGCGTAGTTCTGCCGTTCATGGCAGCCGATGCAGCTTAACGTTTCCCCCGGCATGGCGGAAAACCAGCTCCGCATCAGCGCCAGGGCGCGTCCCTCCCCGTCCAGCACCTGGAGGGTCAGCGGCTGGTTGGCCGGAGCCGTAAAGATGGCGGAGCCGTCCGGATTCACGGGAACGGTGCCGTACAGCACCTTCAAGTCCCAGTTGCTTTCCATGCCCATGGCATAGTGGCTTCCGGTGTTGCGGGGGCTGTACTCGGACATGAACACGCGCAAGAATTTTGCCTCCCCCTTCGGCACTCCGGCCATGGAGCGGCCCCGGTACACGTCGGAGATATAGACCGTGGCCGTCTTGCTTTCCGGCTTCACGCGGTCATGGAGCACGGGCGGCTTTGTGCGCGGGCGCAGCGGCGCGGGGTCCGCATAAATGAAATAGGATGAAGCGGTCAGAGGGACAATGTTGTCGTACATGTCGCACCAGACCACATTAGTGACGCCCTTGTCTCCGGAGGGGGAGGAGACGGCCAGGAAGGTCTCCTCATTCAGCGGATACGGTTCCGCAAAATAGGGAGTTTTCAATCCATCCACCAACTGGTCCCTGGTGACGTTTTCCACGGGTTTTCCGTAGCCCGGGATTTTCTGCATGGCGCCCTCCGTGGCGGTACGGCCCCGGTTCACGTCAAAGATGACCAGTTCCCCAAGCCGCTTGACACCATGGTGCCCGCTCACAATGCCCGCGAACATGCCCGGCCTGCCGGGAAGCGGGCGGGCGTTGAACAGGCTGTTGGGCCAGTAGGAGTTGGAACCGTAGTATTCCTTCTGGTCGCTGCCGTCCGGATTCATGTGCATCAGCACGCGGCTGAAGTAGTGGGCGCTCTCCGTGTATTCCCAGCGCAGGAACATCACGCGGCCGTCCGGCAGCATGGCGGGGAACCAGTTGTTGTCCTGGTCAAAGGTGAGCCGCCGGGTCGTCTTCCTCTCCCGGTCGTAAAGGTGGATGTTCCCCACGTAGTCCACCCCGGTTACGCAGGGCACGCCCTGCATGCCGGAGGTGTTGACGAAGATGACGCGGCCGTCCGGCAGGTAGCAGGAGTTGTAGCTGTCCGTATCCGCCGGCATGTGGGCGGTGAGGGCTTCCGTTTTCCCGGTTTTCAGGTCCAGTTCAAAGACGTCCCAGGGCCTGTTTTCCTTCTTGCCGAAGCGGTTTCCGGTGAACATGAGCCTTTCCCCGGAAAAGTCCACTTCCAGATGCCCCATCCAGCGGTCGTCCCCCAGCAGCTGCGCCGCGGGGGAGGAAGAGGAGATGCCGTTAAATTTCACGATGCCGCTGCGGTACGTGCGGCCCGGACCCGGCATGCTGGAGATTCCCTGCCAGTTGGCCGGGCGGTCATGATTGAAGGAGCTTTTTCCGGACGGGTTGAAACGCCGCACGCTCACCCATTCCCGCAGGGAGTCCTGTTCCGGCAGGGATTCAATAAGGGCCTTTTTCCGCAGTTCCACCAGTTCACGCAGTTGGTCCGCCTGCTCCGGCCCTGCCCGGTCCACCCACCGGTCCAGCGGCCCCAGCTTCTTCTCCCACTCATCCAGCCGGGCCAGGAAAACCTCAGCATCAGGGTACCGTTCCCCGTATTTTTCCCGGTTGCGTTTCACCGCGCGGCGGATGGCGGCCGCATCATAATAAGCCGTCAGTTTCTTCAGCCGGAGGAAGCGGACTTTTTCCAGAATGGCTTCCTGATGCTTCATCAGGCCGTCCCAGGAAGAAACGGCTCCCACCCGCTCCGCCGGAACGGAAAGGATTTCCGCCAGCGCGGCCCCGGCTTTCTGCCCGTCCGGCCATGCCTGGAACACGGGAGCCAGCAGCGCCATCGCATCCCCGCAGTCATCCGCGGCAGACGGATCGGAAAGGGAAGATACATGCTCCGCCGTCCGCGCCCATAATTGCTGCATCCATTGGTTTCTTCCCTCTGCGGAGGCCGCGAGCGGAATTCCGGACAATTCCCGCAGCCAGGGCTGCAGTCCGGAAGCGTGGAGTATTCCGGCTCCCAGTACGGCACAGCCGCAGGAGAGAAGGCGCAGGATGGAACATGAGTCAAACATGGCGTACAGTTTTACACTAGTACGCAGGAGAAATTCTTTTTCATTCAACGGGAATTTCCGTACCGATTAATTTTCTGCCTAATCAGCAGAGGGTGAGTCCATCATTAAATCCGTCCGGACTCTCAATTCCGGAATTCAATATCTGATTTTAAGGGAAGGAAGTTGTAGAAAAACGGCTCCGGCAGAAAGCGGCATGGGGAATCCTACCGCCCGTCCTCCATGCCCAGGATTTTTTTCATGGCAGGCCTGAATTCATTCTCCCATTGCTCCAACTGCCTGACGACGGGAATTAACGTCTTCCCGGACAGGGAACGGGAGAATGAGCAGCGGCATTTCTCCGTTCATCCCCGGCATCCGGGAAAAACAAGCGCCGGAGAAAGAGGGAACAGCCGTTTGCCTTTCTTCCGGCGGCCTTGTTGTTACATTCCTGCGGAATAGGAAGTTCAGGAGTCTTCCAGCGTGCGGGGGCGCAGCAGGTACACCTTGTCCCGGCGGCGCACCTGTTCCGGAACCGCCAGGTAGACGGTTTCCCCTTTTTGCGCGGCGTCCACGGGTTCCATGCCCGCCGCCGTCTCCCGCCGCATGGATTCCACTTCCACGCGGACGGCTCCCGTGGTGGGGCCTGCAATGAGGATGGTCTGCCCCGCGGACAAGCCGCCGGCTTCCAGGTAAAGGGCCGCCACCCCGTTCTTTTTATAAAAGTTTTCCACCTTGGCAATGTGGATTTTCAGCAGGGCGGCGCGGCTGTTGGCGGAACCGCTCCATTCCCCCCATTTCACGCCCAGGTAATATCCGCCCTGCCAGAATCCGCGGTTGAAGACAGATTCCAGCCGTTTCATCCACGCTTCCGCCCTGGCTGCGGAAAAGGTTCCGTCCAGGCATGCCTGGGCGGCCTCCCGGTACACGGAGGTGACCGTTCTGACGTAATCCGAGGAGCGGCCGCGCCCCTCCAGCTTCAGCACGGAGACGCCCGCGTCCAGAAGCTGGTCCAGCACCGGAACGGTGCACAGGTCCCGGGGAGACATCACGTATTTGTTGTCTATCACCAGTTCATTGCCCGTTTCCTCATCCGTCACGCGGTAGGCGCGGCGGCAGTTCTGGAAGCAGGCGCCCCGGTTGGCGGAAGAGTTGTAAGCGGCCAGGCTCATGTGGCATTTGCCGGACACGGCCACGCACAGCGCCCCGTGGGCAAAGATTTCCACCCGGAGCAGTTCCCCGGAGGGGGCCCTCACGTCCTCCTTCCGGATGGATTCAATGATGTGCCGGATTTGCGCCAGAGTGAGTTCCCGTGCCAGCACCACCACATCCGCGTACTGCGCGTAGAACCTGACGGAGGCCATGTTGCAGACGTTGGCCTGCACGGACATGTGGACTTCCAGCCCGATGGAGCGGGCATGGGCGATCACCGCCAGGTCGGAGGCGATGACGGCGTCCACTCCGGCCTTCCGGGCGGAGCCGCACAGGGCATGCACCGCCTCCAGCTCTTCATCATACACGATGATGTTCAGCGTCAGGTAGGCCTTAGCTCCCGCCTCATGGCAGCGGGCCACGATTTCCGGCAGGTCTTCCTCTGAAAAGTTGGCCGTGGCGCGGGAACGCATGTTCAGCTTCCCCACGCCGAAGTAGACGGAGTCCGCCCCGCCCTGCAACGCAGCGGCCAGGGATTCAAACGACCCCGCCGGGGCCATGATTTCTATCCGGGATTGAACGGGCATGGCAGAACGGCTCAGAGTCCTCCGGATTCCTCCGTCAGGATGACAGTGATCCTTCCCTTGGGGAAGCATTTGACAATGGACATATGGATGTTGCACAGGCGGTCCGGGGAGTTGCAGTCCGCACAGGTTCCCGTGTACATGCAGGGCGTCTTGAAGTCTTCATGGCGTTTGGCGTTCAGCGGGGCGATGCGGCGGATGCGTTCCCGCGCCTCCTCCGGCGTGGCCACCAGCTTGTTGGCTCCGGCCAGCAGAATGACGTGCCGTGGGCCGAACGCTACGGGAGCCACGCGGTTGCCCACCATGTCCACCCAGTGCAGGGTTGCCTTCATGCTGACGGCGTTGATTCCGGTCAGGAACAGGTCCGCCGTCATGCCGCGGCGGCGGATTTCCCATTTTTCCTCCCGGTCCATGTCCGGAAGAAAGCCGTCGTAAAATTGAATGTCCGGATTGGCCCGCAGGTCGTCAAGAATTCCCGTGGCCTTCAAGGTCATGGAGTCTCCGTAGGAGGCGGACGCCGGGTTGAACTCCCGCACCAGGCCGCGCATCACGCCTGCGGCTTCCTTCAGGCCCGGAACTACAAAGCATCTGAATCCGCGCCGTTCCAGGCGTTCGGCGCACTTTTGCAGGGAAAGGGTTTCTTCCATAAAAACGGCGGATGAAGAACCCCGCTCCGGCTGATTCCGGAGCGGGGTTCCATGTAGTTTTATTCTTCCGCAGGGGCTTCCGCTTCACCGGAATCTTCCCCGGCCTCCGCGTCTTCCGCTCCCTCCGCACCTTCCTCGTCTTCATCATCCGGAATGACGATGGAGATGTCCTGGATGGCTTCGCCGTCGTTCAGCGTCATGAGCTTCACGCCCTGGGTGGCGCGGCCCGTTTCGCGCACGGTGGCTACCTTGATGCGGACGGACTGCCCCGCCGTGGTCATGAGCATCAGTTCATCCTCCTCGGAAACGACCGTGGCGGATACCACCTTCCCGGTCTTGTCCGTGCAGTTCATGGTCTTGATGCCGGTGCCGCCGCGGCCCTGCGTGCGGTATTCGTCAAAGGAGGTGCGCTTGCCAAGGCCGTTTTCAGAGGCCACCAGCAGGGTTTTCTGCGGGTCCACAATGGCAAGGGCCACCACGTAGTCTCCCTCGCGCGGACGGATGCCGCGCACGCCGATGGTGTTGCGGCCCTGGGTGCGGAGGGCTTCCTCCGGGAAGCGGATGCTCATGCCGTCATGCGTGACGAGCACGATTTCATTTTCTCCGGTGGTGAGTTCCGCGTTCACCAGGGTGTTGCCTTCCTCCAGGTTGATGGCGATGATGCCGGCCTTGCGGTAGTTGACAAAGTCGTTCAGGCTGGTTTTCTTCACCGTGCCGTCCTTCGTCGCGAAGACCACGTTGCCGCTGCCTTCCGCAAAGGTGATGTCATTGCCCTTTTCATCCACCCGGCGTTCCAGGCGCAGGATGGCGGCGATGGCTTCCTCCGGCTGGAGGTCCAGCAGGTTCTTGATGTTGCGGCCCTGCGCGCTGCGCGCGGCCTCGTCAATTTCATACACGCGGTCCACGTACACGCGCCCGGTGTTCGTGAAGAACATCAGGTAGTCGTGGTTCTGGGCGGCGAAGAGGTGCTCGATGAAGTCCGCCTCCGCATCCTTTCTGGCCCCCTTGGTGGTGGCGGCCTTCACGCCCTTGCCCCCACGGGCCTGCACGCGGTATTCCGCGGAGTTGGTGCGCTTGATGTAGCCGCTGTGCGTGATGGTGACGATCATCGTGTCGTTCGGGATCAGGTCTTCAATGGCCATGTCCCCGGAGAAGGGAATGATGCGCGTGACGCGCGGCGTGGCGTACTTGTCCTTGATGGCCATGAGTTCATCCTTCACGATTCCCAGCACGCGGGATTCGTTCGCCAGGATGTCCAGATAGTCCTTGATGCGGACCAGCAGTTCCGCGTATTCCCCGGAAATCTTGTCGTTTTCCAGAGCGGTGAGCTGGTACAGGCGCAGGTCCAGGATGGAGTTTACCTGGCGTTCCGTAAAGATGTAGCGGTCCCCCTGCACGGAGGCCTGGGAACGGATCAGGATGCCCAGGCTTTCCGCCGTCTGCGTGGAGAAGGTGTAGTTCTGGAGGCGTTCGCGGGCTTCCTCCCTGTTCTTGGAGTCGCGGATGATGGTGATGAAGTCATCCATGTGGTGAAGGGCCAGCAGGAAGGCTTCCAGGCGTTCGGCGTCCTTTTCCGCATCCCCCAGCAGGTAGCGCGTGCGGCGCACGACCACCTCGCGGCGGTGCTCGATGTAGAAGTTGATGGCGTCCAGCATCGCGAGCGTCTTGGGGCGGTTGTCGTGAATCGCCAGCATGTTCACCGCAAAGGAGGTTTCCATGGAGGTGAGCTTGTAAAGCTGGTTCATGACCACCTGCGGGCGGGCGTCCCGCTTGAGTTCGATTTCAATGCAGGTTTTCTCGTCGGAAAGGTCGCGGATGCCGGAAATGTCCGTCAGGATCTTGTCCTTGTACAGTTCCGCGATGCGTTCCTGGAGGGCGGCGCGGTTCACGCCGTACGGCACTTCACGGATGATGAGGAGGTCCTTGCCGGAGTCCGTCATTTCCATGTCTATCTTCCCGCGGATGCGCACGGAGCCGCGCCCGGTGCGGAAGTAGTTGTCAATGCCGGAAAAGCCCAGCACGTCGCCCCCGGTGGGGAAGTCCGGTCCCTTGATGTACTGGCGCAGTTCATCCACCGTCATGAGCGGGTTGTCAATCACGGCGCAGATGCCGTCCACCACTTCCCCCAGGTTGTGCGGGGGCATGTTGGTTGCCATCCCCACGGCAATGCCCGTGCCGCCGTTGACCAACAGGTTCGGGAAGGCGGAGGGAAACACGGTGGGTTCCGTGTGCTCGTTGTCGTACGTGGGAACAAAGTCCACGGTGTCCTTGTCCAGGTCCGCCATCAGGGCCACGCCCATGCCGGAGAGCTTGGCTTCCGTGTATCGGGCGGCGGCGGGGGGGTCCCCGTCCGGCGTGCCGAAGTTGCCCTGCCCGATGACGAGGATGTCCCGCATGGACCAGTCCTGCGCCATGTTCACCAGGGTGCCGTAAATGGCGGCGTCCCCGTGCGGGTGGTAGTTACCCATGGTGTCACCCACGATTTTGGAGCATTTGCGGGTCTTCCCGCCGGGGGACAGGTTCAGTTCCTTCATGGCGTACAGGATACGCCTCTGGGAGGGCTTGAGGCCGTCTCTCACGTCCGGCAGGGCGCGGGAGATGATGACGGACATGGAGTAGTCCAGGAAAGAAGTGGAGAGCTCACTGGCTACGTCCACCGGTTTGATTCTATTGTTTTCCATGGTTCTGGGAGAAAGTGTAGGAATTAAACGTCAAGGTTGCGGACGTTGAGCGCGTGGTCCACGATGTAGTTCTTGCGGGGCTCCACCACGTCCCCCATCAGGATGGTGAACATTTCATCAGCCCTGACGGCGTTGTCGTCATTCAGGATGACGCGGAGCAGCTCCCGCCGTTCCGGGTCCATCGTCGTCTTGAACAGGTCCTTGGCGTCCATTTCACCCAGAC
>OHDN01001328.1_pt1 | contig 12950 bp, 10 predicted proteins | sample 1566971 | NCBI WGS metagenome assembly OHDN01 (sample SAMEA3879538, study PRJEB24766) | human gut metagenome | biome: human-associated habitat; feature: feces | place: USA | collected 1985/1987
TGCTTTTGATTGATCATGCTCATACTTGTCTCCTCCCAATTATTAACTTCGAAATTAGTAATCGGCTTCTTCTTTTGGCAAAATAAAATATTGCAGTTCGTGATAAAAGTATTATCAGGAACGGCTGAAAACGGGTTAATAGATAAATGGTCCGGATTTAATTAAAATTCCGCATTCTTGGGCGTACGGGGGAAGGGAATCACATCGCGTATGTTACCCATACCCGTCACGAAGAGCAGCAGGCGCTCGAACCCGAGTCCGAAACCGGAATGAGGAGCCGATCCCCAACGACGGGTGTCGAGATACCACCAGAGTTCTTTCTCGTTCATACCCAGTTCGTGTACACGGGCCGAAAGTTTTTCGTAGTCGGCCTCGCGCTCCGAACCGCCGATAATCTCGCCGATCTTCGGGAACAGCACGTCCATCGCACGGACGGTCTTTCCATCCTCGTTCTGCTTCATGTAGAAAGCCTTGATCTGCTTCGGATAGTTGATAAGGATCACCGGACGCTTGAAGTGCTCCTCGACCAGATAGCGTTCGTGTTCCGACTGCAAGTCGCACCCCCAGTCGCAGGGGAATTCGAACTTGCGGCCCGAAGCCTTGAGAATCTCCACGCCCTCGGTATAATCCAGCCGCTTGAATTCGTGGTTCAACACGAAGTTGAGCCGCTCGATCAAACCGTTGTCCCACATCTTGTTCATGAACTCCAGATCCTCGCGGCAGTTCTCCAACGCGTAGCGGATCAGGTATTTCAGGAAATCCTCGGCCAGCTCCATGTTGTCCTCCAGCTCGTAAAAGGCCATTTCCGGCTCGATCATCCAGAACTCGGAGAGGTGGCGCGGCGTATTGGAGTTTTCGGCACGGAACGTCGGGCCGAAAGTATAGATCTGCCCCAGCGACAAAGCTCCCAACTCGCCTTCGAGCTGGCCGGACACGGTCAGGCTGCACGGACGGCCGAAAAAGTCCTGCGAATAGTCCACGGCCCCCTCTTCGGTTTTGGGCAGGTTGTTCAGATCGAGCGTCGTCACCTGGAACATCGCCCCGGCGCCTTCGCAGTCCGAAGCGGTGATCAGCGGCGTATGCAGGTAATAGAAACCTTTGTCGTTAAAATATTTATGTATCGCATAGGCCATCGCGTGACGGATGCGGAAAATCGCACCGAACGTGTTGGTACGGGGACGCAGATAAGCGATGTCGCGCAGGAATTCGAGCGAATGTCCCTTCTTCTGCAAAGGATAGGTTTCGGGATCCGCCGTACCGTATATCTCGATCTTCTCGGCCTGCACCTCGACGCCCTGTCCCGCACCGCACGAAGCGACCAGGCGTCCGTCCACACGCAGACAGGCTCCGGTAGTCACCTTACGGAGCAGCTCCTCGTCGAATTTCGCCAGATCGACCACAACCTGCATATTCGCCACACACGATCCGTCGTTCAGGGCGATGAAAGCCACGTTCTTATTTCCACGTTTGGTTCTGACCCAACCTTTCACAACGACCTCGGCGTCCGTCGCCGGCGACTGCAGCAATTCTGCGATTCTCAAGCTTTTCATACGTTCGGTAATTTCTTCTTGTTTTTACTCATTCTTAAAGATAGACAAAGATAGGATATATTTGTGATTTGTCAAAAAAAAAGTACCTTTGTCAATCGCATTATAGTACAATTCCGCCATGAAACGAATTTTCCTCGCTATCGCCGTCCTGTGTTACACCGGGGCCGTTTACGGACAAGACGGGGGACGCATCCACCGTTCCGAATTCGTCCCGTTCGACACCCGCGAAGACGCCGATGCGCTCAACCGGAAAAACACCGACAAATACCTGGTTTTCGCCCCCGGGCTTCTGAACGACGGGGAAGAGGTGCTCGGAATCGGGGATGTGGTCAATCTTCCGAACGGTTGGTTCGACTCGTTCATCTACCTCCATCTCGAAAACACGGGCACGGCCTACACGCTCCGCGTCAATGACCGCACCGTAGCCGTGGTCGAAGACCCTTTCGCTCCGGCCGACTTCGACCTTACCCCCTACGTCAAACAGGGCGATAACCTCATTTTACTGGAACTGCACGAAAGTAATACGCCCGAATTGCAAAAAGGTTTCACTCCGACCCCGGTAAAACCGTTTACCAACAGTTATCTTTTCGCCCAGGAGAAACGCAGCATACGCGATTTCAACGTAGCGCTGATCCCCGATTCGACCCGCAAATTCGGCATGCTCGACCTGGAGGTGATCGTGCAGAACGGCTACAACTACGAGGAACCGATCACCGTCGGGTTCGACATTTACGCCCCCAACGGCAAGCTGCTCGATTTCAGCGTAAACGACATAACCGTTCCCGGACGCTCGCTCGACACGGTACGCTTCTCGCCCTACATTTATCACACCTACGAAAATAGCTGGGGAGCCAAAGGCGCCGCCCCGCTCTACCGGGTCATGCTCTACACCAAACGCAAGGGAGTCTTCAAGGAGTACATCCCCCTCAAAGTAGGATTCGGAAAGACGGAGATGAAAGACGGGAAGATTACCCGTTTCGACAAACCTGTCACGATCGTTTCCGAAAGATACAACGCGGCAGCGGACGCCGCTGCCACGCGCAAAGAACTGCTGGCGCTCAAGAAAAAAGGGATCAATACCATCTGGCCCAATGCGCCTCAACCCTATTGGTTCTACAATCTGTGCGACGAACTGGGCCTCTTCGTGATCGATCAGGCCAATATCAACGCTCCGGAAAAGCGCGACGACCGCACCACAGGCGGCACACCGAGCAACGATCCGCGTCTTGCGGACGAATACCTCGAACGCGTGCGGAACATGTACTACCGCTCCCGCAACCACACCTGCATCATCGGATTCGCTCTGGGTGGAGAGTCGGGCAACGGATATAATATGTACAAAGCCTATCAGTGGCTCAAGTCCGTGGAACCTTCGCGTCCCGTAATCTGCATCGATGCCGACGGAGAGTGGGATACGGACCTGGAAATAGTCCCCTGAAAACCGTAACGTACCCCGGCCGCACATTCGGCCGGAAACCGTCATGCCTGTTGGCGAATCGCCGGACGCAGAAACAACCTATCGCCGTTCCGCCGCCAAAAGCCGCCGGCAGGATGACCATAAACCAACCAACGTGAACATCGAACTGATCGTAATCGGAAAAACGGACTCCAAGGAGATCGAATCGCTGCTGGCCATGTATGCCCGGCGAATCAATTTCTATTGCCGTTTCGCCGTCACGGTCCTGCCCGACGTAAAAAACACCAAGAACCTCTCGGCCAAACAGCAGCGCACGACCGAGGGCGCCAGCCTCCTGCGTCAGTTCGGCGACGGGGATTACGTGGTGCTGCTCGACGAACGGGGCGACGAATACCGTTCGATCGACTTCGCCTACTGGCTGCAAAAACGCATGGCGAGCGGCATCCGGCGGCTGGTCATGGTCATCGGCGGCCCCTACGGATTCTCCGACGAGGTATATGCACGGGCCGACGCCAAACTGTCGCTCTCGAAGATGACCTTCTCGCACCAGATCGTGCGAGCCATCTTCGCCGAACAGATATACCGGGCTTTCACCATCCTGAACAACGAACCCTACCACCACGAATGAGCTGTCCCCCGACAAAACCGGCCATCGCCGTCATTACGCCCAACATCCTGATCGGGTTGGGCCTGCGGACGATTCTCGAAAAGGTAGGTCCTCCGGGAGAGATCGCCGTGTTCGACAGCTTCACCGAATTCATCGCTTCCGGACCGGAGCGTTATTTCCACTATTTCGCCGCCATGCAGGTTTTCATGCGCCACCGCACCTTCTTCCTGGAAAACAGTCACAAGACGATCCTGCTGGGCAAAGGGTATTCGGCCCAGTTCGCCCGAATGCGCCAGATCGATATCTTCGGCGGCGAAGAACGGCTGGTACACGATCTGCTGTGCCTGCGCAGCGAAGCGCCTCGACCCGACCATGCCCTTCCCCGGCAGCACGGCACTCCGGCCGCCAACCTGCTCTCCGTACGCGAAACGGAAGTGCTGACGCTCATCGCTCAGGGTTTGCTGAACAAACAGATCGCCGACCGGCTGCAAATCGGGCTCACGACCGTCATCTCCCACCGCCGCAACATCATGCAGAAGCTCGGCGTACAGTCCGTCGCCGCACTCGTCATCTGCGCGGTCAGCATGGGCTACGTGGACGAAAGCGACATCCGCACTCCTCATAAATGAGGGTTGCAAAAACGATCGGAATATCGTTCCTTTGTCCTCGAACAATCGCGGTAAAAGCGAACGCGGCGCTCCGGCGAAATCGGAGAAAACCGACGGACTCTACGGTCTGCGCCGTTTTTGCCGTTCGAAACGATCCGATGATCCGCCAGGCGATCCATATCATCTTTCTGTCGGCGTGCATACTCCTGCACGCCATGAGCGTATGTGCCGCCCCTGCGTTGCCGGAAGACTCCACTCCGGTACTGGCGGACTCCGTTATCCAGGTGGAAGACATCCAGGTCACGGCCATCAAACAGGGCCTCAACCTGCGCAACCAACCCGTAACGGCTTCCGTAATCGGACGCACGGATCTGGAACGGCGGCACGTCGCAGCCCTGAAAGAGGTTTCGCAGGTGGTTCCTAACTTCCACACCCCGGACTACGGCTCGCGCATGACCTCTTCGATCTACATCCGGGGACTGGGCGCCCGCATCGACCAACCGGTGATGGGGCTCAACATCGACAACATCCCCTACCTGAACAAGGACGCCTACGACTTCGATTTGACGGACATCGAGCGGATCGAAGTGCTGCGCGGCCCCCAGAGCACGCTGTTCGGACGCAACACGATGGGCGGCGTAATAAACGTCTATACCCTGTCGCCCTTCACCTTCGAAGGAGTGCGGCTGGGCATGGAGTACGGCAGCGGCAACACGCAGAAATACCGGATTTCGACCTACTACAAAACCAGCGAACGGGTCGGCTTCTCGGTCGGAGCCTACTATTCCAAGACCGACGGCTTCTTCAAGAACCTCTATACCGGTGAAAAATGCGACTGGGAGAGAAGCGGCGGCGGCCGGTTCAAGGTACAGTACCGCAACCTGCACGGACTTCGTATCGACAACACCTTCTCGTTCGTCAAGCTGGAACAGGGCGGCTACCCTTACGCCTATGTCGAAACCGGCCAGATCGCTTACAACGACCCGAGCGATTACCGCCGCACGAACTTCAACGACGGACTGACGATCCGCTACGAAGGAGAGAAATTCTCCGTAGCGAGCATCACCAGCTATCAGTACCTCGACGACCGGATGAACCTCGACCAGGATTTCCTGCCGCTCTCCTATTTTACACTGACACAGGCCCGCCGGGAGCACGCCGTGACCGAAGACCTCGTGTTCCGCTCCCCCGACGACAAAGCCTACCGCTGGCTCCTCGGTGCTTTCGGCTTCTACCGCCATACCAGCATGCACGCACCGGTGCTCTTCAAGGAGGACGGCATCCGCAACCTGATCCTCGATCGTTTCGAGCCGCAGGGGATTCACGCCGAATGGGGCGAAGATACGTTCCTGCTCGACAGCCGCTTCCGCACGCCCGACTACGGAGCGGCCCTCTACCACGAATCCACCTACGACGCCGGCCGATGGCGCTTCACGGCAGGCCTGCGCGTTGATTTCGAGGCTTCGAAGCTCCACTACCGAAGCTATGCCGAAGCCACCTACACGACCCAAACACCCGACGGCACGAGCTATCCCCACGCTATTCTGGTCGATCAGCCGGGTACGCTCAAACAATCCTTCACGGAGATACTTCCCAAAATATCGGTGCTCTACCGGATGGGCAGCGCACGGCGTAACACGCTCTACGCCACCGTCAGCAAAGGCTACAAGGCCGGCGGATTCAATACCCAGATGTTCTCGGATGTCCTGCAGCAGCAAGTGATGAAACAGATGGGATTCGGCTCGCTCTACGACGTGGCCGACGTGGTGACCTACAAACCCGAGAAAAGCTGGAACTACGAGGTGGGTGCCCACCTCTCGACCCCTTCGCACAAGGTGCAGGCCGATCTGGCGCTCTTCTACATCGACTGCCGCGACCAGCAGCTCACGGTCTTCCCCGAAGGACAGGTCACGGGCCGTCTGATGACTAACGCCGGCCGCACGCGCAGCTTCGGCGGCGAAGCGTCGCTGCTGGCTACCCTCTGGCGAAACCTCGACCTGCAAGTCGCCTACGGCTACACCCGCGCCACGTTCGTCAAATTCGATACGGGCAAAGCCGACTACGCTGGCAACTTCATCCCCTACGCCCCGCAGCACACGCTCTACGCCGGAGCGTCCTATACGCTCCGCACGGGCTGGAACTGGCTCGAATACGTCATCTTCCGAGTGGCTGCCAACGGTGCGGGCCGAATCTACTGGAACGAAGCGAACACCTTCTCGCAACCCTTCTACGCCCTGCTGGAAGCCTCGATTCGCTTCGAACACCGCCACTGGGCCGTCGATGTCTGGGGACGCAACCTGACCGACACCCGCTACGATACATTCTATTTCATGTCGATCGGCAACTCGTTCCTGCAGCGGGGCCGGCCACGCACTTTCGGCGTTTCATTGAGCATCACCCTATAAAATTCCATACTATGAAAAAATTCTTCACGTTTCTCCTCCCCTTCTCCCTGCTCGCCTCGGCTGCTTTGAGCAGTTGCTCGGATGGCTGCACCGGCGATCCCGATCCTACCCCGGAACTCCCCGACGGGTATACGTATGCCACGGAAAACACCTCGATCAACGACGGAACCGTCACGGCCAACATGCTTTTCTTCGGCACCTCGACCGTCACGACGGTCGCCTCGGGCGCCACGTTCACCGACGGGAAAGCTCTCTTCGAACTGGTTGCCGACGGCGAAGGCAAGGTGCGAATCCTGATGCACGAAACCCGCTTCGCCGCCGAAATGCCCGCCCTCGAAATGGAGATACCGGGCATCTCCTACTCAGGCGAGGAAAAAACCATCGACTTGAGCGCCGCCTCGGTCACACCGGAAATCAAGGGCACGCCCTTCGCCAAATACGTAATCACCAATCTCACGGGAAAAGCTGACAGCAAGTACTTAACGATTACCTTCACCTGTGCGGGAGCTTTCGATGTAAACTATCAGGGACGCCTGATTATCGAAAAATAAAATATTTTCGTATTTTTGTGGGTGCCGGAGCGGAGCGGTAATCTTTGCGGGCCAAACGCACGGTTACCGTTCTCTCTTCAGACATTCGTCCGGCCCTGCCGAACGAAACGATTCGTTTCACCCATAAAAACCGAAAAAATATGAAACCCGAATACAAACCTTTCGTCGATGCGCTCATCGAACTGGCCATCCGCGAAGACATCGGCGACGGCGACCACACTTCGCTCTGCTGCATCCCCGCGACGGAAAAAGGCCGCATGCGCTTGCTCTGCAAACAGGAGGGTATTCTCGCGGGCATCGAAATCGCACAACTGGTGCTTCGACGCCTGGACCCCGACATGCAATTCGAACAGATCCTCCGCGACGGCGACCGCGTGAAGCCGGGCGACGTGGCCTTCTACGTTTCGGGACGGCTCCAGTCCCTGCTGCAAGCCGAACGCATCCTGCTGAACATCATGCAGCGCATGAGCGGCGTGGCGACCCAGACAGCCGTCTATGCCAACAAGATCAAAGACCTGCATACCAAAGTTCTCGACACGCGCAAAACCACCCCGGGCATGCGCGTATTGGACAAGATGGCCGTCAAGATCGGCGGCGGTGAGAATCACCGCATGGGACTGTTCGACATGATTCTGCTGAAGGACAACCACATAGACTTTGCAGGCGGCATCCGCCCGGCCATCGAAGGAGCCAAAGCCTATCTCAAGGCAAAAGGCAAGAACATTCCGATCGAATGCGAAGTGCGTTCGCTCGAAGACATCGACGAAGTGTTCGCCGCAGGAGGCGTGGACCGCATCATGTTCGACAATTTCACCCCGGAGCTGACGCGGCAGGCCGTCGCGAAGGTCGCCGGACGCTGCGAAACGGAGTCGAGCGGCGGCATCACGCTCGACACGCTGCGCGAATACGCCGAAACAGGCGTGGACTTCATATCGGTCGGCGCCCTGACGCACCAGATCAAATCGCTCGACATGTCGTTAAAAGCCTGCTAAGGTGGAACGCTGGCTACATAGTAATCCGGGCATGCTCCTGCGGCGCATCGTCCTGCTCTACATCGTCCTGCTGCTCTGCCGAATCGTCTTTTACTGCTACAACTACGCCCTGATCGGCCCCCTGGGTTGGCAGGAGGTCCTGACATTGGCGGGGGGGGGGTCTGAAGTTCGACACCGTATCGGTTCTCTACGCCAATCTGCTTTTCATCGTCCTCTCGCTGCTGCCGTTCCATTTCCGGGAGCGGAGCTGGTATCGGCGTATTCTCTTCTGGTACTATGCGGTGATCAATTCGCTGCTGATCGTGGCCGTAAACCTGGCCGATTGCGTCTATTTCCGCTACACGCAGAAGCGTTTCACCGCCGACGAAATCTTCTTCGCCGACAACTCCAATTCGGCGCAGCTCGTGCTGAAATTCGCCGCCGAAAACTGGTACCTGCTCCTCGTCGGCGCAGCCCTCATCTGGCTGCTCGTTTGGGGTTACGGACGCAAGATCACACCCCGATCGCCCCTGCGCGAGGGCTGGGTTTATCACTCGGTCAATACAGGACTGCTGGTGATCGCCATTCTGCTCGGCATCGCCGGCATGCGGGGCGGCGTAACGCGCATGACGCGCCCGATCACCCTCTCGAACGCCACGCTCTACGCCTCGACCAGCGAAAAGGCCAACCTGATCCTGAGCAACCCCTTCTGCATTCTGCGGACCATCGGCAGCGGCGGATCGGTCAAATACACCCGCTACTTTTCGCCCGAAAAACTGGACGAATATTTCACCCCGACCCACCGCCCCGACTCTTCGGCCGTGAACCTCGAAGGGCGCAACGTGATGGTTTTCATTCTGGAAAGCATGTCGGCCGAACACTCGGCCTACCTCAAACCCGAATTGTACGGCAACGGCACGCAACCGGGCTATACGCCGTTCCTCGACTCGCTCATGCGGCAGAGCCTCTGTTTCGGGCAGATGTACGCCAACGGCACCCGCTCGATCCAGGCCATGCCCGCCGTACTGGGCAGCATCCCCTCCTTCAAACAACCTTTCGTGCTGATGCCCCAGTCGCTGGGCAAAAGCCGCCAACTGCCGCAGATACTCCGCGACAAAGGCTACCGAACCGCCTTCTTCTGCGGTTCGGAGCGCGGTTCGATGGGATTCGGAGCCTACGCCCGCAGCGCCGGAGTCGATTGGCTCCTGAGCCGCGAGGATTACGAAGCGGCACACGGCACGGAGGATTTCGACGGTTACTGGGGTATCTGGGACGAACCGTTCCTGCAATTCACGGGCGAAGAGCTCTCGAAAATGCAGGAGCCTTTCTTCGCCACGCTGTTTACCCTCTCGTCGCACCATCCCTTCGTCGTGCCCGAACAATATGCCGACAAGCTGCCGGCGGGAACGACCAAAATACACAAACCCGTAGCCTACGAAGATCTCGCCTTCCGCAACTTCTACCGCCGTTTCAAGAACGAAGAGTGGTTCCGCCGGACGATCTTCGTCTTCGTCGCGGACCACGTTTCCTCGGAGAAAATGGCAGAGGAAACCCGCTCCTATCCCGGCAACTACCACATCGTCGGATTCATCCACACCCCCGACGGCGCACTCGCGCCGCAATTTCTGGCACAGACCGTGCAGCAGATCGACATTATGCCGACCCTGCTGGGACTGTTGGGAAACCGGGAACCCTATTTCGCATTCGGACGCGACATTCTGAACGAACCCGACCGCGAACCGTGGGCCGTGATGTACGATTCGGAATTCCGGGTCGTAACGGACGAAGCGCTCTTCTCGTTCGACGAGGAGCGGATGACCGGCGCGACGTTCCGAAACGGGACTTCGGACCGGGAACAGACCGCGTCGGTCGAAAATCGGCTCAAGGCCCTGATTCAACAGTATTACGGGCATGTGGAAGCCAAAAATTACACCGTAGAAGACAATTTATGATTACCTTCAAACCCATTACGATCGAAGACAAGGCCGAAATCGAATCCTTCACATTGCCTTACGCCCCGGCGAACTGCGACCTGGCGTTCGCCAACATGTTTTGCTGGCAATTCCAGTTCAAAACCGCCTGGAGCGTAGTGGACGGCTTTCTGGTCATCCGCTTCCAGATCGGGGGCAGCGACCGGATCGGCTACATGCAGCCTGTCGGCGCAGGAGATTTCACCCCCGTCCTGCGGCATCTGGAGGAGGATATACTCGCTGCCGGACAACGGCTTCGGATCATCGACATGACACCTGAAGGGCTCGAAAAACTCCGCAGCGTAGGCCACTGCCAGTTCGCTTTCGCCTCCGACCGCAATCTGGAAGACTATGTATACAACGCTTCGGACCTGCGCGACCTTCCGGGCCGAAAATACCAATCCAAACGCAACCACATCAACCGCTTCGAGGCGGAATACGACTGGCGCTTCGTGCCCATGACGCGTGAGCTTATCCCGGCCTGTATGGACATGCTGTCTGTTTGGTCGGAGGATAACGCCGCCCGCCTCGACCCCAGCATCGCCTACGAGCACGACGCAATAATCCGCGCCTTCGCCGCCTTTGAGCAGCTCGGCCTTGAGGGCGGAGTCCTGTACGCAAACGGCGAGATAATGGGCTTCACCATGGGCGAATTTGCAAGCCGCGACACCTTTGACGTGCATTTCGAGAAGGCGCGCGTCGATATAAACGGCGCGTACCCGATGGTGTGCCGCGAACTGACAAGGCTGCTGATAGCAAAGCACCCGAACCTGAAATACATGAACCGCGAGGACGACATGGGGCTTGAATCTCTGCGCACCTCCAAGCTGTCGTATAAACCGGAGTATTTGCTGAAAAAATACACCGCGAGGTGGATCGACGAATGAACAGGAGTTTTCTCATACGCGGGTATGCGCCCGCCGACGAGGCGGCGCTGACCGCGCTGTGGAAGCGCTGCTTCGGGGACAGCGAGGAGCTGATACACGGCTTCTTCGCCCTGCTGCCGGAGCTTGGTGCGGGAGTCACAGCGGAGCTTGACGGCAAGCCCGTCGGCATGGCCTTTGCCATATGCGGCATGACGCTCTCAAGCGGCGAGAAGTGCGGGTATATCTACGCCGTCGCCGTCGACGAGAGCTGCCGAGGCTTCGGCGCGGGCGCGGCGCTGACCCGTGCAGCGGCGGACGCGGCGCGCGGTCTCGGCGCGGAGATCATATGTACGCTCCCCGCCGAAGCTTCGCTCTATCCTTGGTATGAGAAGCTTATCTCCACGCGCTTCAAGCTTTTCCGCCGCCGCGATATCATCCCCGCCGGGGACGCGCGCGGCTTCGATATGCTCAGCGCTGCGGAATATAACGCGCGGCGCGAAGCGCTCCTTGCCGGAGCGCCGCACCTGACCGTAAACGACGCGTGTGCAGAGCTTCTGCGTCTGCTGTGCGAAGCCTACGGCGGCGGGCTGTTCGCCGTGGACGGCGGCATCGCGGCGGGATATCTTGAAGAGGACGCCTGCCTGATACGCGAGCTTATCTGCCCGGACGACCTGCGCGCAGAAAACGCCGCGGCGCTCGCGCGGCAGCTCGGCGCGGCCAAAGCGGAGCTGTGCTCCCCCGCTCCCAGCGGCAATAGCTTCGTCGCGCTCGACAGGAGCATCCCGCGGGACACGGTCTGGAACATTGCCTTTGACTGATTTAACATTTCTGTAACACTTACACGGTTTATTACGAAACATCTTGCTGGTATATTAATAACCGTAAGTAACAGTTTTTCATCTTTTTCATTTTGTCCTCAACCATATAACGAAAAGGAACGGCTCTCCTCCGTTCCTTTTTGTTTTTTCTGGAGAAAAAATCCTGCGCGGCATATATTTCTTGTTCACGAGGAAATTGCGTGGTATAATTCAGTATTATTGTATGCATATTATCGGCTTTCCGTTTCGGGCGGCCGCGTAAACTTAAAACTGGTATAGAAAGAGGCGTATATAATATGTGCGGAATAGTAGGCTTTGCAGGCCGCGAACAGGCGGCACCGATACTTCTGGATGGGCTTGAGCGGCTTGAATACCGCGGCTACGACTCGGCGGGCATCGCCGTTTTGTCGGAGAGTGCGGGTTTGCAGGTCAAAAAATCCAAAGGCCGCCTGAAGGTTCTCAGTGCGATGGTCGACGGCGGCAAAAGTGTCGACGGCTTTATCGGCGTGGGACACACCCGCTGGGCGACGCACGGCGAGCCGAACTACATAAACTCCCACCCCCACACCAGCGAGCAGGGCAAAATAGCGCTGGTTCACAACGGCATCATTGAAAACTACGTCGAGATCAAGGACTTCCTTATCTCCCGCGGAGTGCATTTCTGCTCCGACACGGACACCGAGGTCGTCGCGCAGCTGCTTGAGTACTACTACCTCATCAGCGGCGATCTGCTCGGCTCCGTCTACAAGGTGCTCGACCGCATCGAGGGCGCGTACGCGCTGGGCATTCTCTGCGCCGACATGCCGGACAGCTTCATCGCCGCGCGCAAGGACGCGCCGCTGCTGCTTGGCTATGGCGAGGGCTGCAACTTCATCGCCTCCGACGTTACCGCCATAATCAAGCACACCAGAGACATCTCCTATATGGACGACGGCGAGGTCGCTGTCGTCACCGCGGACGAGATACAGGTGTTCGACGCACTGGGTCAGCCGGTCGAGAAGCAGCACAGCTACGTTGACTGGGACGTCAGCGCGGCAGAGAAGGGCGGCTACACGCACTTCATGTTCAAGGAGATCATGGAGCAGCCCGAAGCGGTTCGCAAAACCATATCACCTCGTATTAAAAACAAGCTCATCGAGTTTGAAGAACTGTCTCTCAGTGACGAATATATAGCTTCTCTCAGCAAG
>OHDN01001330.1_pt1 | contig 12937 bp, 5 predicted proteins | sample 1566971 | NCBI WGS metagenome assembly OHDN01 (sample SAMEA3879538, study PRJEB24766) | human gut metagenome | biome: human-associated habitat; feature: feces | place: USA | collected 1985/1987
CGAGAGCGTGCCTGTGCTGCATGGTTAAGTCAGCACAATTCGTCACTCTCCCCACTCCCGTTTCGTAAACACCCAAGAACAGTTGATTCAATGGAGGTCTTCACCCATGAAGGATATGACACAAGGCAATCCTACCCGACTTATTATTTCATTTGCAATTCCCATGCTGATCGGCAATATCTTTCAGCAGATCTATAATGTAGCAGACACCATCATTGTCGGTCGTTTCCTTGGTGCCAGTGCACTTGCTGGTGTTGGCAGTACAGGAACTCTGACCTGCTTTCTTACAGCTCTGGTCATCGGTCTGTGTAATGGCGCCGGTCTGGTCGCTGCCCAGTGCTTTGGCTGTCGCAATACAGAGAAATTAAAACAGGTCATCGTTGCCCTGATCTGGACTGCGGGAAGCCTGACTATTGTTGTCTCTCTGCTTGGTATCTTCGCCTCCGGATTTTTTCTAAGACTTTTAAGCGTTCCCGAAGACGTCATAGATTACTCCATCACCTATCTTCGCATTATATACAGCTTCGTAATCGGCAGTGTCATCTATAATGGAGCTGCCTCCCTGCTTAGAAGCACGGGGGATTCCAAAACGCCTCTCTATGCAGTTATCGCATCCTCGCTGGTCAACGTATGTCTGGATCTTCTTTTTATACTGGTATGTGACCTTGGTGTGGCAGGAGCCGCCTATGCTACAATCCTGTCTCAGTGCATGTCCGCTGCAATCTGCGTCATCAGTCTCTACCGCAAACGCAGAGAGCTTGGAATCACAAAGCTTAACTGGCGTGCAGACCGCTCCTCCATATGGCTTATTATCAGAACAGGCTTTCCTTCAGCCTTTCAGTCCTGCATGATTTCTCTCGGAGGCATGAGTGTACAACGTCTGGTCAACTCCTATGGTTCTTCTGTTATGGCTGCTTATGTGGCTGCCAACCGTATCGACAGTGTAGCCATTCAGGTCATTGTGTCTATCGGTACTGCACTCTCTGTATTTACCGGACAGAACATGGGACAGAACAATTTTGCCCGTATTCATGAAGGACTGCGCAAGACTCTGGCAATGATGATGGCAGCTAGTATCTCTATTGCCACCTGTGTGCTGCTGTTCCGCTATCCACTCATGAAGCTGTTTCTGGACGAGAGCAACGCAGGAGATGCCATACAAATAGGCGCCACCTATCTTTCAATTATTGGTGTCGCCTATGTGATCGCCGGTATTATGCAAAGCTATCAGAATGTGATCCGTGGTTCAGGTGATGTCAACACCTGTATGGTGGCAGGACTCACTGAGCTGGCTGGCAGAATTGTATTTGCCTACCTGCTCTCTTCCCTGATCGGTTCCACGGGTATCTGGATCGCTACGCCCCTCTCCTGGAGCTGTGGTTGCGTTATCCCCGTTATCCGCTACTATTCCGGCAAGTGGAAAACCAATAAACTAGTATAGCGTTTTCTAAATAACTGAACCATTTACGCAGAATATTTTTCAGAAAGTGCATGTCAAAAAACGTAGGCGTAGCGGGCTACGCTGAGGATTTTTGGCATGTGCTATCGGGAAAATAGGCAAGTAATATGGTTTAGTTAATTTAAAAACGCTATACTAGTGTAAAAAGCATATATGGCATTTTTACATAGCAGCTTTCTAAGACTTACCACCTAATTCGCCCGTATGACACCGCAGCCTATCTTCGTACCGGAATTACCTGACGGCTGTGTCATAAAATCATCCGGCATAGCATGAATCACCACGCTTCTCACTCTTTTTTATTCTATGCATGCAAAAGGCAGCAGGTGTATATGACCTGCTGCCTTTTATCTTATATTGTATGATTTACCACAACCGCCAATCTGTAAACGGCTGCTCTTATATTACAGTTTCTCAACGCCAATCGTTACGTTCTCACCATTGACATTCCAATCCTTGGTATGTGTACCTCCTGCTGTATATGCAAATGCATCAGCCAGTACCTTCTCACCAATGGATTTCTCATTCTTCTCTACAACAGCAGCGATTCTGTCATTACCACTGATGTATACCTTGATATGATCCATTACTTCAAAGCCTGAATCCTTACGCATAGTCTGAATCTTACTGATGACTTCATATACGAAACCTTCCTCGATCAGCTCTTCTGTCAGGTTCGTATCCAGTACAACGGTTACTGTGTTGTCAGCTTCTGTTACGTAGCCTTCCTTCTGGGAGATATCAATTAACAAATCTTCCTCAGCAAGCTTTACTTCTGTGCCGTTTACATCAAATGCGATAAAGCCGTTGGCTTTTAACTCATCCATAGCTGCATTGCCATCAATAGAGGCAAGTGTCTTCTGGATGCCGCCTAACTGCTTACCATACTTAGGACCTACTGTACGAAGCTGTGGCTTGAAAGTATAAGTTGTAAAGTCTCTTACATCATCTGTAAAGACTACCTTCTTGACATTCAATTCATCTTCGATGATTTCCTGATAGAACTCGCTTAATGTGAAAGGAGCCTTGATGAACATTGTGCTGATAGGCTGACGATTCTTGATGTTCGCTGTATTTCTGCAGGCACGTCCCATAACAACTACCTTCAATACGGCTTCCATATCCTCTTCCAGCTTCTTATCTACGAACTTCTCATTTACAGTCGGGAAGTCGCACAGATGAATACTTTCAGGAGCATTCTTGTCGATGCTTCTTACCAGGTTCTGATAGATGTCTTCTGTCATGAACGGGATCATCGGAGCTGCTGCCTTGGCAACTGTTACCAGTGCTGTGTAAAGAGTCATGTAAGCATTGATCTTATCCTGCTCCATGCCTTTTGCCCAGAAACGCTCACGGCTTCTTCTGACATACCAGTTACTCATCTCATCTACGAATTCCTGTAATGCTCTTGCAGCTTCAGGGATTCTGTAATGATCCAGGTTATCATCAACCTCTCCGACTACTGTATTCAGCTTGGAAAGTAACCATTTATCCATTACAGGAAGTTTATCATAATCCAGTGTATATTTTGTTGCATCGAAGTTATCAATGTTTGCATACAGTACGAAGAATGCATAAGTGTTCCACAGAGTACCCATGAACTTACGCTGTCCTTCCTGTACAGCCTTGCCATGGAAACGGTTAGGAAGCCATGGAGCGGAGTTGATATAGAAGTACCAGCGGATCGCATCTGCACCATACTGTCCCAGTGCTTCAAAAGGATCTACTGCATTTCCCTTGGACTTGGACATCTTCTGTCCGTTCTCATCCTGAACATGTCCCAGCACGATAACATTTTCATAAGGAGCCTTGTTAAATAACAGGGTAGACTCTGCCATCAGAGAGTGGAACCATCCACGGGTCTGGTCAACTGCTTCTGAAATGAACTGTGCAGGGAACTGCTTCTCGAATACATCCTTATTTTCAAAAGGATAATGATGCTGCGCAAAAGGCATTGCACCTGAGTCGAACCAACAGTCAAGTACTTCCGGTACACGCTTCATTGTCTTGCCACACTCAGGGCAAGGGAAAGTTACTTCATCAATATACGGTCTGTGAAGCTCTACCTTGGCTGCATCAGGATTGCCGCTGCGCTCTGCCAGTTCTGCCCTGCTGCCGATACATTCTCTGTGTCCACATTCACATTCCCAGATATTGAGCGGAGTACCCCAGTAACGGTTACGTGAAATCGCCCAGTCCTGAATATTCTCAAGCCAGTTGCCGAAACGTCCCTTACCGATGGATTCAGGAATCCAGTTTACTGTATTATTGTTGCGGATCAGATCATCCTTCACTGCTGTTTCCTTGATATACCAGGACTCTCTTGCATAGTAGATAAGAGGTGTGTCACATCTCCAGCAATGAGGATATTCATGTTCAAATTTCGGAGCATCAAAGAGTTGTCCCTTGGACTCCAGGTCTTTTAATACTTCAGGGTCTGCTTTCTTTACAAATAATCCGGCAAAAGGTGTTTCCTTGGTCATTTCACCCTTGCCATCTACGAACTGTACGAATGGCAGATCATAATTACGTCCAACATTGGCATCATCTTCACCAAATGCAGGAGCGATATGAACGATACCAGTACCATCTGTCATTGTGACATAAGTGTCACATGTGACAAAGAAGCCCTTCTTATTCTGCTTGTCTGCACACTCTTTTGCACATGCATAAAGTGGCTCATACTCTTTATATTCCAGGTCCTTACCTGTGTAAGTCTCTAATACTTCGTATGCCTTCTGTCCTTCTTCTGTTGCCAGCTTGCCTAATACCTTATCAGCCAGTGCCTGTGCCAGATAGTAAGTATAGCCGTCAGCAGCCTTTACCTTTACATAGGTATCATTCGGGTTTACACAGAGTGCAACGTTACTTGGCAGTGTCCATGGAGTTGTTGTCCATACCAGGAAGTATGCATCTTCTCCTGCTGCCTTGAATCTTGCGATTGCGGAACGCTCTTTTACAGTTTTATATCCCTGGGATACTTCTGCGGAAGACAGAGGCGTACCACAACGAGGGCAGTAAGGAACAATCTTGAATCCCTTGTATAATAAGCCTTTGTTCCAGATTTCTTTCAGAGCCCACCACTCAGACTCAATGAAATTATCATCATAAGTTACATATGGGTTATCCATATCAGCCCAGAAACCTACTGTGCCTGAAAAATCTTCCCACATTCCCTTATATTTCCATACGGACTCCTTACATTTCTTAATGAAAGGCTCCATGCCGTATTCTTCGATCTGCTCTTTACCATTCAATCCTAAGAGCTTCTCTACTTCCAGTTCCACAGGAAGACCATGTGTGTCCCATCCTGCTTTACGTGGAACCATATAGCCCTTCATTGTTCTGTATCTTGGAATCATATCCTTAATAACACGTGTCAATACGTGTCCGATATGTGGTTTGCCGTTTGCTGTTGGCGGTCCATCATAGAAGGTATATGTTTCACCTTCCTTGCGATTTTCCATACTCTTCTTAAAAATATCATTGTCTTTCCAGAACTTCTCGACATTCTTCTCTCTGTCCACAAAGTTCATATCTGCTGATACTTTCTGATACATGTTGTTACCTCCATTTTCAATGATATACCGTGAGTTGTATCTGCTTTGCGAAACCAACACAGGCCCGCTCCCGCTACGTGAAAAACGCAGCGGTTACATAGGTGTGCATGAGACTTACGTCCATGCGCACCAAGTACCGGCGTTTTTCAAGTGCCTGTTTATGGTTTGGTAAAGCAGATACAACTCACTGGGTTAATGCATGTCTGGAATAAGCAGACTCACAAGCTTCGCTTGCTCGTTCGCGTTGCTCGCCATAGTATAAGATACAGAATTGTATGCGAGCATGAATTCTGTATCTTATACCATGGCTCTGCTTATCCGCGCAAAAAAGGCTCCGTCCTGTAAATAGGACGAGAGCCTTACAATCGTTATACCACCTATTACAAATGTACTCCATCATAAATGATGTTCATACCTGTTCCCTGTAACGTAGGAAAGACGGCATTGCTTACTTATTACTTTCTACTAATTTTCAGCTCTGCGACTCAGGAGTGATTTTCATTCATCAGCTACTTGCATCGGTTCTCACCTGCTCCGACTCGCTGCGGCGTTCACTCATAAACTACTGTCTCCGTCATGGTCTTTTCTTTTTCATTATAACACTACCGTGTGCCATATATTATATAGTATAAGCACATCCAATTATGGTGTCAAGCAGTTTTCATCTGCTTATTATTCCTGTAAAGCGGAAAAATCCGGTTTATATATCATCTCTTCCTGCTCTTCCTCTTTTTGCAGGAACATGACCATATAGATAGGATAATACACAATATTTTCTACAACCTGCACATTTTCATTACACAATACGATTCCCTGTGGTATGGCATAATTTCCTGTTGATAAGACATTGTTTAGTGCAGCATGGCGTGTATACCCTTTTCCAGACTTTACCTCTATAGGAAGTACCACACCGCTTTGTTCTATCAGGAAGTCCAGTTCTCCCTGTTTTTTGCTGTTATAATAATATAGTTCAAACCCATGTGTCTGTAATTCCTGCGCTACGACATTTTCATATACAGAACCAAAGTTGATGTCTTTTTCACCTTTTAAAATACGCAGCTGCAATCCATCTGAATACATGGATGCCAGCAGTCCTACATCTGACGCAAATAATTTAAACAGATTAGTCGCCCGCGACAGCAAAAGCGGACTGGTCGGTTCGGCGGCACAATACACTGGAAGCGCTACACCTGCTTCCTTTAACCAGATAAAACTATTCTCATATCTTGAAAATTTAAAATTTTCATTAAGATTCTTTAAAATGAAACGCTTATTTTTCTGATTCAATTCACTGGGAATCAGGGAAAATATTTCTTCCAGGTACAGTTTATGGTCTGGATCATATTTCGCAATGTCTTTTTTATAAAGGCGCACAATTCCTTTTTGTATTTCATCGACTTGCTTTAAATTATTTGTTTTGATATAGGTATTTACTACCTCTGGCATGCCCCCTACCATCAAATACAGTCGAAACAACTCCATCATTTTTTCATGTATGATTTTGTCTACAGCAATTCTCTTCTGATAACATTGCCGCAGCATTTCAAAAACTCGCTCCGAAACGCCATTCGCCCAGCAAAACTCTTCAAAATCCAGTGGATACATTTCATACACATCCATATAGCCAACAGGAACAGAACGAATATCTTTTAATTCCACGCCAAGCAATGATCCACTTAACAGGTATTGATATTTGCCATCCTCCACAAGAAATTTTATTGCCGTTACAATTTCGGGATATTCCTGTACTTCGTCGAAAAAAATAAGTGTTTTTCCTTCTTCTAAAGGAACATCTGTCAAAGCAGAAATACGAAGTAAAATATCTTTACTGTCAGATGCCGCATCCATAAGAGAAACAGCACTTTTGTTTTCCAAAAAATTAATCTCCACGAGATTTTTTCCCATATCCTTTGCATACTGTCTGATAATATGTGTCTTACCTGTCTGTCTTGCCCCGGTAATCAAAAGTGCCTTACTTTGTTTCTCCATAAAAAGCCTTATTTTATCTTCCATTTTTCGTTTGAGCATTGTTCCACCTGCTTTCTACCTGCCTGCTTTATCTTATTATGTCACACCTTTCTTTCACTTTCAATTATTTTATCCGTTTTTCTATATTATATTTCTTTAGTTTTGTCCGTTTTTTCATATGTTTTTTCTTCTGTTTTGTCCGCTTTTCCATGTGTTCTTAATCATCTTCCATCAGCTCGTACAGCGTCTTTTTGGATTCTTCGACTTTCTTTCTGTCCTCGCTGCGCAGAGCATCTTCAAACAGGCGGATACCGGCTTCCAACCGCTCACGCTGCTTTCCCAGGGATTCCTCATACATACGCTCTGCCCGAAGCAATACAAGCTTATTTTCCTCCTGATCACGCAGTTGTACTTTCAGATAGGAGAGTTCCTCCATACGTTTTGCAATCTCTTCTTCTGTCATGGTATTATCCTTGCCCTTGATTACCAGCTTGCTTGTCTCTCCTGTTGATACAACTTTCGCCTCTACTTCCAACAGTGAATTGATATCGTATGTATAAGTAACATCAATTGCCTCTTCACCTTTGGGCGCCTTGGGAACCTTTATCTCCAATTCTCCTAGATACAAATTATTTCTTGCCAGTCGGCTCTCTCCCTGTAATACTCTTACAGTCACCCTGTCCTGATCGTCATGCACTGTATAGAGTCGCTTCGTCTTACTTGTCGGTATCACTGTATTTCTGTCAATGATCGGACAGTAATGTCCATCCTCCATCAGACCATCACTGTATTCCATGACAACCTCAGTTCCCAGAGTAAAAGAGCATACATCGGTAAGAATCATTTCTTTTACAGCTTCTTTACGCTCCTTCATAGCACCCTGAATTGCCGCGCCAAGTGCAACTGCTTCATCTGGATTGATGCTCGTGTCCGGGAATTTATGAAATACCCGGATAAAGAAGTCTCTGAATATCTGTAATTTGGTCGCTCCACCGATCAATACGACCTCATCAATGTCTTTTAAGGATAAGCCTGCATCTGAGAGACTTCGTTTAACCGGTTCCCGAATCTTCGAGAAAAGATCTTCACATTCCTCTTCATATTCTTTCGTGGTAATTTCCACTGTTTCAGGCTCGTCCTTAATAAGACAGGTTATCTCTACCTTATCTGCATCATTGATTCTGCGTTTTGCTTCCTCTGCCTGTCTGTACAGTCTGACCTGTTCCTTGGCAGTCAGGGAATTGGCGTTGATTCCTGTTTTATTCAGGAACATTTTCTCCATAACTTTGGTAAAATCTTCGCCCCCCAGATAATTATCCCCTGCCACGGCGCGCACTTCCAGAATATTCTCATATAACTCTAATATGGATACATCAAAAGTACCACCTCCCAGGTCAAATACCAGGAAACGTGTATCCTCTTTCTTCTCATAGAGACCATAGGCTATTGCAGCAGCTGTAGGCTCTGATATCATACGTTCTACTTTCAGTCCTGCCAACTCTCCTGCTCTCTTGGTGGCTTTACGCCTTTTGTCATCAAAATACGCAGGTACACTGATCACCGCCTCTGTTACTTTTTCTCCCAGATATTCTTCTGCATCTTCCTTCAATGCCCGCAACACCAGACTGGAAAGCTCCTCCGGTCTGTATTTCCTGCCACTGAGTTCATACTCTCTGTCGCTTCCCATACTGCGTTTAAAGGCAGAAGCCACCGTATCAGGATACAGACTCATTCTCTCCAATGCAGTCTCTCCCACATAAACATTACCTTTTTCATCGACGCTGACAACAGAAGGTGTCAGATGCTTGCCCAGTCTATTGGGTATGATACGTGAACCGTCCTGTGTATAATACGCCACCAGGCTGTTCGTTGTTCCTAAATCAATTCCTACTATCATTGTTTTCTCTCTTCTCCAATATGTGTTCCGCACAGGGCATACAGGTTATAGGGCTGCCTTGCCAGCAGCTCTTCAAATATACTGCGCGCCTGTTCCATATCTCCTTCATATGCCTTTTGCAAAGCTCTTGCCAGACTGCACCTCATACATTCTGCATGATTACACAGCCTGCATCTCTCACTTTTTTCCAATCGTTCCAATACCTGTGCTGACGCCTGCAGGTCTTTTGTATACAATGCCGCCATGTATTCCAGATATCTGACATATCTCTCTTTATAGAAAAAGTCACCAATAGGATTATGCAAGTAATCCTCAAGACGTTTTGCACAGTTTCTGCCTTCTTCTTCATAAGGAAATACATCCTGCTGTTGTACAGATTCCTTTTCTTTTACAAAAATCCCTCTGATTTTCTCCAGCAGTGTCTTTTCTTTAACCCCACTCTGGGTGGCTGCACTTTCCTGCAACTTCATAAGCGCCAGTAAGAACAGCTCATTTGCACACAGGTCAGTATACATTTTCGCCGGCAATCTCACGTTTTTCTTAGTCTGTATATGGAATATATCACGAAAAGCCTTCAAAGCCTGCGTCCATTTGCCCTGCCGCATTAACTGCCATGCCCATATATGCTCACATTCAAGCTCCTGTATGGTTCTGCCGTTATTCGCCGATTGCGATTTAAGATGTCTGTACATGCAGTCATGGGCTTTGTCTGCCTTTTCCCAATCTGCTGCGTACACATACATGCGGTAAATAAACTTAAAGTATTCGCTGTGACGATTCATATAAGTATTTAATATGATTATTGCCCTTCCCACCTGATTACTTCTGGCATAGTTGGCACTGATGTTCTTCATGGATGCTAGAGATTCCTGCTGTTCGCTGAAAGTATCTATCAGTTTCTCATAAGTCTGCGCCGCCAGTGCATACTCTCCCATAAGTTCATATGTCTGCGCTTTATTTCCTAAAGTCGTTGCATTGGGTTCCTCTTTTCCCTCTCGATACATATAATATAATGCCTTTTCAAAATAAGGTAGTGCCAGTTCATATTGCCCCTGATATTTCAACGCACATCCTATATTATTATAGGCAAACTGATCCGCTGGGTCACGCTCCAGTATTTTTCTAAAATCTTTCAGTGCCTGCTCATACTCCTTCGCAGCCATGCTGAACAATCCTCTGGCATTTAATATGTAATTACACGGATACAGATTCAGGTATTTTGTAATGATCGGATAACCTTCTGTATAATATCTGATCTGCCCGGACTCCATAAGTTTTCTGTAGTAATCCCGGTTAAATTCATCCAGATACTGACTGATAGGATAATCCTTGGTTTTCTCTTCACCTGTGTAGGCATATGCATCCAGGTAAGCACTATTCACCTGATTCTTTCCAGCCAGATCCAGTATTTCCTTTAGCTTGTCCTTCTTTTTAAGGTCATAATATACTTTTGCAACCTCTTCATATGGTCTCTCAAATTCAGGAAAAGCCTTGATACATTCCATACCACACCGGATTACATTCCCTGCATCCCACAGCTTCACGTATACTTCCAGCATCAGTGCATAGGCATACTGAATCTGGTAACGATTCAGGAGTTCATCTGCCAGACTCAGGCTCTTATTATATTCTTCCATCTCCATATAGATTCTGGCTGCATCAATCAATGCATTGGGATTAGTATTTTCCTGCTGTCTATAGAATTGATATTCTTCCAGTGCATTGGCATAATATTTCGAATATGCACGTCCCATCATATGATATGTGGTCATTTGAATCCTGTGAGCGATTTCTATATTCCTGTTATACTCTTCCACTTCCTCCTGCTTCTGTGGAACTGTCTGAGCCAGTAGAAGCTTCTGCCATTGTCTTGCTGTTTCCAACGTTTTATCAAACAGCCCCTGTGCCATATAGATACGTGCACACAATCCCAGATATTCTACTTTCATTTCCGAAGGTATCAGCCCTGCCATTTCCTGTGTCAGTTTATCTGCCGCCAGATAACGATCCTCCTGCAAAAGACACCAGGCAAGCTCCTTGGCTGCCTCTATATCCTTATTCTGCTGCCACTTTGCTCGATAGTCCTGTTCCAGCTGATGATTGACACGAATCCTGAGCTTCATGATTTCATCATCCTGCCCTCTTCGCATGACAATCCTGATACATTCTTTGGCATCCTCATACCGGCTCTGGTCTGCATATAAAAAAGCCAGACGGTAATTAGCCATGTAGTGATGCCTGTCCTGTTCCTTTAATATCTGATAGCAGTTAATTGCCTTATCTACCTGTCTTGTATCATAATAGAACTCTGCAAGCTGATACAATATGGTCATATCCTGTGGAAAATTCTCACGAAGTCTCTCATATATGCCCTGTGCCTGTTCCACCTCATCATTTCCCCGGCACCTTGCTGCACGCAACAGTTCCATATATGGATGAGAGATTCCCAGTCCATCTGCCTGCTGCAACAGTTCATCCAGCTTCTGATAATCCTTTTGTTGCAGACAGTCCCAGGACGTATTATAGCAACGGATAAAGCTGTCATAATCTGCATCCTCTGCACCTTCAAATAGGGTATAATCAAGGACTTCCTTCGTCATGCAGCGACGAATCATAAAATCTATGAAGTCAGCGGGGAACTGCTCCCTTAACTTTCCTGCATTCTCCTGAATGTGCAGTTCTTGACTGATTACTTTCCATACTGTATCCGGATAATTAAAATGATTCATCAGAAAAATCAACAGCTTCTTCTGACATTCCTCATTTGTATCCAGCGAAACATAGATATCATCCTGAAAAAGTTCCTTCCACTGTCTCACGTCACATCTTGAACTGAGTCTGCCATATAGCATTTCTGCTCTGTGAACCCACTCCCCAGATGGCGTATGGTCTGCTTTTTCCTCTTCTTTGGGCTGTTCTTCTTCATTTTGGGCATAGTCACAGGCAGCTTCATACGCCTCTCTTAATCTCTTAAATCCTTCCGGATCATCCTCCGGATTGGTATGCATCAGTTGCTGACGATATGCATTTTTCAATGCTCTCTCATCTTTTGTTTCATCTATTCCCAATATAGCAAATATTTCCTCTTTCTGCATATTCGCTCTCTCCTTATGCTGTACATTTCACAAATACTGTTTCACAATTATCTATATTGTACCAAGTTGAATGATTTTCGTAAATATGAAGTATCATCCAGTTTTGCACAAAAAAAGCAGGCAGCTTACACTGCCCGCTCATAATTAATCATATAAATGACATCTGACAATATGTCCATTGCCCATATCCTTGGCTTCTGGTGCCTGTTCCTTACAGATGCCCATACATTCCTTACAACGTGTATGGAACTTACAGCCTGAAGGTGGATTAGCCGGTGAAGGAATGTCACCTTCCAGAATTGTTCTGTTAATCTTGATATCCGGGTCCGGCATAGGAATCGCACTAAACAGAGCCTTGGTGTAAGGATGTAATGGATTCTCGAAGATATCACTGGTGTTACCAGTCTCAACCAGTCCGCCCAGATACATAACGCCTACTGTATCAGAGATATGCTCTACAACTGACAGATCATGAGAAATGAACAGATATGTCAGGTTCATCTTCTCCTGTAATTCTTTTAACAGGTTAATGATCTGTGCCTGAATAGATACGTCAAGTGCTGATACAGGCTCATCACAGACGATAAATTCAGGATTCAGTGCCAGTGCCCTGGCGATACAGATACGTTGTCTTTGTCCACCGGAGAACTCATGAGGATATCTATCCTTATGATAATCCTGCAGACCACAGTTCTTCATAACCTGCGAAATATACGCATCATATTCGTTCTTTGGAACAATATTGTGTTCCTTTACAGCTTCACCGATAATCTCACCAATCGGAAGTCTCGGTGACAGGGACGAGTAAGGGTCCTGGAAAATAATCTGCATCTTGGTACGCAGTTCTCTCAGCTTCTTCTTATCTACATCACTGACATCTTCTCCATTAAAGAGAATCGTTCCTTCTGTCTTCTCAATCAGACGAAGAATTGTACGGCCTGTCGTAGATTTACCACAT
>OHDN01001337.1_pt1 | contig 12887 bp, 10 predicted proteins | sample 1566971 | NCBI WGS metagenome assembly OHDN01 (sample SAMEA3879538, study PRJEB24766) | human gut metagenome | biome: human-associated habitat; feature: feces | place: USA | collected 1985/1987
TCTTAGCACCAAAATAATTATGGTATTTATAACCAAAAGTTATCAAGATTTATTTGGTGTAAGATCGTATATTAATGCCTTAACAGGAACTATCCCCCTCTCAGACATTTCTTTATCTATCCGCAATTTACAGAGATATGTTTTTGCCTTTTCTTGTGGAACATCCACTATCACCCCTTGATACATATTCTTCCCTGATGACCATTCATAGTCCACCCGTTGCCATTTTTGCTGTAGCAACAATGCCCCTACACAAAATAGAAACATAAAAACCATGCCTCCAAATAACCATCGGGAAAGGTAGCCTTGCCATTTCACCAATACAATCAAACCAATCAAGCACCCCAATATTCCCATGCCAAAAACAAGCACAGGCAAGGCACCTTGAAAAAAATGATCGGATACAAAAATTCCGGCGACTAGAGGTATAGTCAACCGGAACATGGAACAAGGCTTTACAGCCGCTATATTTCGCACTTTGGTTTTAAGTTCAAAGAGATTTCAACCGATGTATCATGTCTGACATATCAGGAGCTTTGAACACAGCATTTCCTGCCACCAGCACGTCTGCACCAGCCTCTACAAGCTGTCTGCCAGTTTCCAGGTTCACCCCCCCGTCAACCTCTATCAAAGCCCGTGAACCTGTATGCGTTATCAATTCACGTAATTCCCTCACCTTATCCAAAGTATGTACAATAAATTTCTGACCACCAAAACCGGGATTCACACTCATCAGCAACACCATATCCACGTCACGGATAATATCGACCAACATAGCCACAGGAGTAGACGGATTCAATGTGACAGCCGCTTTCATTCCGGCATCCTTTATTTGTTGCACCACTCTATGCAAATGTACACAAGCTTCATAATGCACATTCATCATCATTGTTCCCAAATCTTTCACTTCTTTAATGAATTTCTCGGGATTAACAATCATCAAATGTACATCCAAAGGTTTTTCACACAACTCGGCTACATATTTCAATACAGGAAAACCAAAAGAAATATTCGGTACAAACACACCATCCATTATATCAATATGCAACCAGTCGGCATCACTACGATTTATTTGTTCTATGTCTGCCTGTAGATTAGCAAAATTGGCAGACAATAAAGAAGGGGATATCAGAGGTCTATTCATGGTTCACTGTTCTTATTCTTTTTATACAGAACAAAGATAACCATATTTTATATAAGAACAGTGAAAAAATTCATTTTATTTCGGCAAAGTAAACCGCACACCCAACTGTATATTAAAATTAAAAGGATGTTCTTTGCGAATCGTATTTACATTACTGCCGTCATCAAAGTAATAAACAACTCCCGGCTCCGCATAAATACCCAATTTCTCTGTAATCTTAAACTGCGCACCTGCCGCTGCGGACAAAGACCATTGCAAAGGTTTCACTTTGACATCTTCTTCCCCTCCCGAAAATTGTTCATCTTTTCCTGCATTTGATGTAGAAACACTGCCGATAATGCTTCGCTTTCCAGATACACATTTTTCTACCGCTCCACCTGCCGAAGCATACACTTCAAACCGCTTGTTACTCCATATATTCCGGTTCACTTTCAAAGGAATACCCACATAATGCAGTTTCTCTTCCCAGCCATAATTGTTTTTTTGAGTTCCCGAACGTGTTTCGGATGAAAGCTGGGTATAAGTCACCCCAGTTTCTACAGCCCAATCATCACTTAAATCAAAACGAAGGGAAGCTCCAAAAGTAACAGGCATACGATATTTTATATCAGACTGCGCATTCTGTCCTTCCGACAAGTTATTGAACTGAACCAGCTTATCAATTTCAGCCCTTGTTTCCACTCCATAAGCACTATTCATTGTTGCGTTCCTTGCACCATTAGGCAAAGGCAAATATCCATCCATACTAGTCGAGGATGAAAAGGTTCCATTACCGGTAGAAAGTCCTATCGACCAGTTTCTGTCCTTCTTTCTATGAGGAGCCACATAAGCGTAATTCGTTTTGGCAGCCGAATAGGAAGATCTGCCGGCCTGTTTCTGTTGTTTTTGTTCCACTATAACAGATTCCTCTTTTTGCTCTTCAATATAATTTTCCTCTATCTGTATCTCTTCTACCTCTTTATTTAGCAAAACCTCCTGTTCGGCGGCTAACGCCTTTGCCGTAACAGACCGAACAACTTTTACATGTTTCTTTTCCTCAGAACGGGCAGCAGGAACTACTAAGGCCATAGGTTGCTCAGGAGTGATTGATCCCGGCACTAACTCATCGGGTTCGTGCATTACATTCAACTCTGCCGATTGTTGCTCCAAATAGTTTGCTGAAGGTGACTGCCAAAACCATACAGTCAATGAAGACACAACCACTAACAAAGCAACAGCTGCTGCAGCCTGCCAGCGGCGCCACATCGGAATTACTTTCGGAACCGTATCCAGCTCCTTTTCCAACTGTTCCCAAAGATCAGCAGGAGCCGGTTCCGAATAGCCTTCCATCCGAGTGCGGAAATTTTTTATCCATTTATCTTTTTCTTTCATTCCTATATCCTCTTTCTATAATCATTTATTTTTTTCATTAATAAGGTTTTGGCTCTATATAATTGAGACGATGAAGTATGTTCTGTAATTCCTAGCATTTCAGCAATCTCCTTATGTCCCTTTTCTTCTAATACATATAAATTAAAGACCGTTCTATATCCATCCGGAAGTTCTTTAATGAATTGCATTAAAACAGATTGGGGTATTTGCTCAAAATCATCCTCATCTCCATCTATCACATCGGGTAACTCTTCGACTATCACTTCCTGATTTGTAGAAGCTTTCTTGCGAAGATAGCCCAGTGCTTCATTTACCATAATACGTGTCAGCCATGCTTTCAATGACCCCTCTCCTTTATAAGTAAATTGACTGAATGAACGAAATATATTCAAAAATCCATCATGTAAGACATCCTGTGCCACTTCCCTATCACCTGTATAACGAACACAAATGGCCATCAATTGCCCGGCATAACGCTCATACAATTGCTTGCGTGCAAGGTTATCGCCCTTGCCGCAACGTTCCACCAATTCTGTTTCATTCATTGTTTGTGACACTTCTTTATTGAATAAATGATAAGACTGCAAAAATACTGCATCCGGAAGAATAAAATTTTTGCTTAAGCAGATTTAACATTTTTACAAGCAGTAAACTTACTATCTTCGCATTTAAGCGATAGAAACAATTCTAGAAACAGAAAATATGAGAAAATATAAAGCGACAGTTCTTGTAATAATTATGGTAATGCTGATTCCATTTACTCAGTCTTGCCTGAATGACTATGATGATGACATCTACGACATACAAGCAGAAATGCCTTTTAACGCCGCTTTAGCAACCGTAGTAACTCCCAGTGAAGTACCCGGTGAAGCAGTGATAGAAAGCGATAATGATGGAATCGCATACGTAGTGAATCCTGATAAATTAACACGTTTTGAAACAAATAATCCGGGACAACGTATTTTTTATACCTATATAAATGCAGCCAATCCGACCGGAGATGCAAGTAAGAAAGGACCTTTTATTTCTATAGATTACTTGCAGAAGATCTTAACCAAACCAATGGATACACTAAAAGAAAACGATGAAGATATTTACGGACATGATGGAATCAACCTCATCACTCCCATTATGGGTAAGACACACCTGACCCTTATGTTCCAAATATTAGGTTTCAACTCTAATATCAAACATCGGATCAGCCTTGTAGCCACAGAAGGAACCGTTCCTGACGCAAACGGATATATGGCCGTAGAATTACGCCACAATGCCGAAGGTGACAGACAGGAATATCCGAGTCCTGGTTATGTATCCTTCCCTTTATTGGATGTTCCCGGATATAAAGAGGGTAAGCTACAAGGATTTAAAATAAAAATGAATACCATTAACAATGGCGAAGAAACCGTTACAGTAAGTTATAATAAAAGTAAATCTACAAACTTTCCGTTCATACAGAAAGATATATCCAACACAAAAATTAAATGATTCTTAACAACTCCTTGTCTGTCTTATTGTAACGAAAAGGCTGTATCCGAAAATCTTTCGATACAGCCTTTATCATTTATACCGACTTATAGTGTACTAAGATTATACCGTTAATACATCAGCAACACACATACTAACGTATCATTTATTCCACCTTATTATTATCCGAAGTTCTGTAGCCTCTCAAAAAATCAGCCACATTCATACGTTTCTTTCCTGCCAGCTGCAAAATAAGCACATTAATAAAACCATCTTTTACAGCCACCTGAAAATAAGTCTTCATATCCGTACGGATATCGCCTATATTCATCTCATGGGAAACAAAAACTTTCTCCGTTTCATATATTTTCAAAACCTGACGTGTTCCATCAGCCACACAAAGCTCGGTCCATGCAGCCGGATAAGGAGATAGCCCACGAATAAAGTCATAAATCTGCTTCACACCTTTATTCCAGTCTATACGGCAGGTCTCTTTAAATATTTTCGGCGCCGGGCGCAATTCCGTTTCCTGCCGGATCAAATTTTCCTGAGGAACAGGTTTCACACTTCCATCCAAAATAGCATCCACGGTTTCCAAAACCAAATCTCCCCCCAAATACATCAGCTTATCATGTACTATTTCCACATTATCCGTATCAGCAATAGGAACACGCACCTGCTGGATAATCTCACCGGTATCTATCTCATGTTTCAAGAAGAAAGTCGTAATACCAGTTTCCGTATCTCCGTTTATCACCGCCCAATTAATAGGAGCAGCTCCTCTATATTGAGGTAATAAAGATGCATGCAAGTTAAATGTGCCCAAACGCGGCATATTCCATACTATTTCGGGAAGCATACGGAAAGCAACTACAATTTGTAAATCGGCTTGTAAAGACCGGAGTTCCTCTACAAAAGCCTCATCCTTCAATTTCTCCGGCTGAAGTACCCTCAGACCTTGAGAAACAGCATATTCTTTCACCGGACTAGGTTGTAGCACACTGCCATGTCGTCCCATCGGTTTGTCGGGCATAGTTATCACACCTACTACATTGTAGCCTCCTTCAACCAATCTTTTCAGGCTCTCCACCGCAAAATCGGGAGTACCCATATATACGATCCGCAAATCTTTCTTTTCCATATACTTACATTATTTAATCTTCAGAGAAATCAACCAATACCTGCCGGTACGAATTAAATATTTTCGACTTGGAAACAAACCCTTTGTATTTTCCCTCTTCATCAATCACAGGCAGGTTCCAGGCCTTTGTATCATCAAACTTCTTCATCACTTCTTCCATTGAATCAGTAACATTGATCCGTGCCGGAGGAGAAATCATAAATTTTTCTACCTTGAAACGATGGTATAATTCCTGACGGAACATAATATTACGGATATCATCCAATACCACAATGCCCAAAAGTTCTCCATTGACATCCACTACCGGAAACAAATTGCGTTTAGCCTGCGAAATGACTTTAACCATTTCACCTAAATCCATATCAGGACGCACTTTCTCAAAATCAGTTTCAACCACACTGTCAATATTCATCAAAGTCAATACGGCCTTGTCTTTATGATGTGTTATCAATTCACCTTTCTTAGCCAAACGCATAGAATAAATACTATGTGGCTCGAATATCATAATGGTAAGATAAGAACTGACAGATACCATCATCAGCGGAAGGAACAAATCATACCCACCAGTCAATTCTGCAATCAGAAAAATACCTGTCAGCGGAGCATGCATTACTCCCGACATCAATCCCGCCATTCCCAACAAAGCAAAATTTTTCTCCGGAATATAAGGACCTATATGCAGTTCATTACAAAAATGAGCGAAGATGAACCCGGTGATACACCCCAAGAACAAACTGGGAGCAAAAATACCCCCACAACCACCACCGCCATTCGTTGCACTGGAAGCAAAGACTTTGAAAAGTACAATCATGGCCAAATAGACTAGTAACAAATTATCGAACCCATAAAAGATAGAGTTATTCATTACTGTATTCCAGTCATGATTGGTTACGCCATTCAGCAATAAATTAATAGTATCATACCCTTCACCATATAATGGAGGAAATAAGAAAATCAATATGCTCAGCATTGCACCGCCTATAGCCAGCTTGATATACGGATTATTATATCGACGAAATATATTCTCCACAGAATTCATAGCCCGCGTAAAATACAAAGAAACCAATCCGCACGCAATGCCTAACAGAATTGCCGAAGGAATGCGCTCCATCAGAAACGGTTCATCCATATGGAACTTGAACATGGCATCGGGACCGGTAAGAATATAAGAAACAGTAGCTGCCGTGACACAGGAAACAAGAAGAGGCAACAATGATGCCATCGTCAAATCAATCATCAAGACTTCCAAAGTAAAAACCAAGCCTGCAATAGGAGCCTTAAAAATACCGGCCACAGCACCTGCCGCACCACACCCCACCAACAGCATCAGAGTTTTATGCTCCATCTTGAATACACTTCCCAAATTAGAACCGATAGCCGATCCGGTCAACACAATCGGAGCCTCTGCACCTACGGAACCACCAAAACCGATAGTAATGGCACTAGCTATCACAGACGACCATGTATTATGCCGCTTGATGCGGCTTTGACGACGGGATATGGCATATAATATTTTCGTCACCCCATGACTGATGTCATCTTTCACAATGTAACGAATGAACAATCCGGTAAGAAAGATTCCAAAAACCGGATACACCAAATACAACCAGTTGACTCCTGTAGAATCAAAATTTTCAGTCAGAAATTCCTTGATCCATTCTACTAGAAACTTCAAAAACCACGCGGCCAATGCCGTAAAAATACCAGCAAGAAAACTTAATATAAGAATAAAGTGTTTCTCTCTTATCTTCTTTTCGCGCCATAAGATAAAGCGCTGTAACCAACTTTTCTTATTTTCATCTATAATTGCGTCCATTCCTTTTTTTACTCTCTAATAATCTTCACTTCTCCCCCTTTACCCAGTTTGATAATGCTGGATGGTTTGGGATGCCCCACTTCATCTTGTCTATACTCCACAATATAGTCTACAGCTTGTTTTACTTCTTCACTGATTTCACTGAAGTTGGCAGGTGAAGGCTGACCGCTGATATTGGCAGAAGTCGACACAATAGCTTTACGAAATCGGAAACAAAGTTGTTTGGAGAATTCCTCAGCCGTAACACGAATACCAACACTGCCATCCTCAGCCAGCAAATTCTCTGCCAGATTACGTGCCCCATCATAAATAATAGTCAATGGTTTTGTGGCAAACTCAATCAAATCCCAAGCTACCGCAGGTACATCACTAACATAAAAATTTACTTTTACCGTACTGTCCACCAATACAAGCATCGCTTTACTATCAGCACGCTTCTTTATATCATAAACTCGTTTTACCGCCTTCGGATTAGTTGCATCACAACCTATTCCCCAAATAGTATCAGTAGGATAAAGAATCACTCCTCCCTTCTGCATCACTTCACAGGCTTTCTTCAAATCCTCTCTAAAATCTTCGTTCATATCGTTTTTTATTATTTGGTTCTCATTTCAACAAGTTGCAAATGTAGCAAATCCTCTTGATAATGACGAGTTAAACTTGAAAAAAAGAAAACTCTCCAATATTCTCTGCTATAGCCAATATAAAAAAGTACTATTCCCAAAACAGAAACAGTACTTTTCTATTTTAGCCTAGCAGGCTTCATTTAAGTCCCCATAATAATCTAATTATCATTGTAACTTTTCCCCTTGCCTATCTTATTTGCCTATCCTAAACCAATCCACATCAGTCCAACCGCCATCATTCGTTTGAATAGACGGACGAGTACAAAATAAACCTGTTTTAGCACCAATCCATCTACCTTCTTTCACTCGGAACGGAATACCTAACGATCTATAAGTCATTCCATCCATACTATAACTAAATTTACACATCACCACCAAATCATATCCTCCTTCATTACCAGCATTTTTTCTGTCCATTGTGGAGAATGTTGATTTCAGATAAACCGTATTCCCTTCCAAAGAAACGGATGCATTGGTTTTTTCCAGACTACCCCGGTCAGCCTCATCACACACAGACTGAGACAGTACCAGCCCATCTTTAGTATTCTCCACGAACAATCCTGCATAATCCAATCCCATTACAACTAATCCTGTACGCTCACCTGTATATTTCTTAGTGGGTTTAAAAGTTAATTTAGTCGTTGCTGTAAAATTAGGAGCAGAAATCTTTTGTAACAACAAATTTGGGACATCCCATAAATTCCTATAACTATCTGTAACAGGATAAGAATAAAGACGTATATATCCATTTTGTCCATTACAAAACATCCATTTTTCGTTGATATTAGCATTCCACTGCCATTGTGGAGACAAATTCTGACTATTAAACTCATCACTTTCCTGAGGAGTACAAACAGAGTACTTTTTACCAACATCTGGTTTCTTATAGAATAATACCGGTTCTCCGCAACCATCTTCATCTTTATCTATTCCTATGACAGGCCAGTCATCCACCCATTTCATAGGCTGAAGATGAAGCAAACGACCATGTGCACCTACATCTTGAAAATGTAAAAACCAGTCTTCTCCTGTAGTAGTGTCCACCCACGCGCCTTGATGAGGTCCGTTTATCTTTGTTTCTCCTTGAGCCAATACAGTCTTCCACTCATAAGGTCCATAGATATTTTTCGAACGTAACACTACCTGCCACCCAGTAGCCACACCACCAGCCGGATGGAAAATATAATAATATCCATTACGTTTATAAAATTTGGGTCCTTCACAAGTTTCATGAGCTTCATGTCCGTCAAAAATGATACGAGACTGGGTAATAGCTTGAGTTGCCTCAGCATTTAATTCACAAATGGCTATGACACTTTTTAAACCGGCACGACTACCTGCATAAGCATGTACCATATACACTCGTCCATCATCATCCCAAAGAGGCGTTGTGTCAATGATTCCTTTACCTGATTTTACTAAAACCGGCTCACTCCAAGGACCTTCCACTTTTGAGGATTTCACCATATAAACTCCTTGATCGGGATCTCCCCAAAAAATATAAAATTCCCCGTTATGATAGCGGATGCTAGGAGCCCATACACGATTTCCATGCTGGGGAGAATTATCGTTTATGGGAGGTACGGCATAAGGTAATGCCGCACCAATGATACTCCAATTCACCAAATCCTTGGAATGTAATATTTGCAAACCGGGTAAACAACCAAAACTCGATGAAGTCAAATAATAATCATCTCCAACCCTACATGCGTCAGGATCAGAATAATCCGCATAAAGTACTGGATTTTTATAAGTTCCATCACCTTGGTCTGACACCCATACTTTTGAAACATAGTCTTGAGCAAAAACTAATCCTCCGCTCATTCCCACCAAGCAAAAAGCTATAATATATTTCTTCATTATTTATAACCTGTATTTTGAGTAAATTCCGTTTTATTTTCAATAGCGTCCAAGAATGTCTGAGGGAATGGACGTACCCAATGATGTTCATCCACATTTGCAGCATCAGGATTACACTTTTTTATTCTTTTTACAAACTGTTCTTTACCAAATCGTTTCAAATCAAACCAACGCAACTGCTCTCCAGCCAACTCCCGTGCACGTTCATCCAGTATAAAATCAATATCTTGTATTTGTGACAACTCAACACGCATCGCATCTTCATATCCGGATATGGCACGAGTCATACGCAATTTATTCATATAATCCAAAGCATCCGCTCTATTTGCTTTAGCTCCCGCCTCTGCTGCAATAAGATACATTTCAGCAATACGAATCATGAAGCCGTCACGAGTACTTCTATCTTCATCTTTTGACGCACGAGTAGGATCTGCAAATTTACTCAACTCCAAATATTGCTTCATATTCTTTGTCGAACCATCTGCATTATACACATCATTTCTATCAAAAAGCTGATAACGATTTTCTGCCCATGCCCGTTGAGCTTTAGTTGCCTCCCCTTTAATTATATAAATAGCAGTATCAGTCATTGCAGTATATTTACCTTTTCCCTTTTCATTATTCATAATCCATAAATTACGAAAACTACCAGCATAACGCTGGTCTTTTTCCTCATCAAACAAATCCACCAAATAACGAGTTGGCATATATCGGTTAAATGGACGACCATATTCTGCTGTACGTGTCATACCCGGTTGATCATCATACTTCATACAAAAAAGCAAATGTGCATTATTCCCTCCGTTTCTGATAACAGGTTTATCATCCAATTCAGAATTATACAACTGATTTGTCGAATAATCTACATACCATATCACTTCTTTATTAGAGTTTCCATCACTATTCTTCATGTCCCATATTGAAGCAAAATCTTCAGCTAATTCAAACGGACCATTTTCTATCACATCTTTAGCCAAATCGTATGCCTGTCCATACATGTCCACATCGTTCTTTTCACTTGCTCTAGTTAATAAAAGTCTAGCTTTTAAAGCTTTCGCAGTCCAGATGGTAACCCGTCCACCATCATTTTGCAAAGTTGACAACTTGCTTTTGATAGCCCAATCCAAATCATCAAACATATATTGGTAGATATTATCTGTAGAAGTTTTTACCGGGTTCATTACTATACTGGTAGAAGGCTGGTCCGTATAATAGGTATCTCCAAATGTTTCAGTCAATATCCAATAATAGAATGTACGTAAAACTCTTGCTTCCGCCTCACGCTTATTCAAAGTTGTTGCCAATATCTCATCATTGGATGGATTCGGCACTGTTTGTGCATGAAATATTGCTGTATTACACCAATTTATCGCTGCATAAAAACGGTCAAAATAAAAAGTACAGGCAGAATTTGTTCCATCCAAAGACTGGGTATATGCCGCCATATTATTATCCACGCATCCCGAACCAGCCGCAATAATATCAGTTCCAGTCTCACTTAGCCCAATCGCATCCTCTTTTCCCGCCCAAAAGCGTAAAGGAGTATAACAAGCATTAACTACAGCATTCAATCCTGCTTCCGTGTCATAATAACCTCCTTCTGAAGTCACATCACTATAATTCGTTTCATCCAAGAAACTATCACAACCACATCCTAGAGTTAGCATCAAAGATGTCAATACAAATATATTTTTCTTCATAATTACTTTCTTTTAATATTATACACTCTATCAAAAATCCAAGTTCACACCAAAAACAAGCTGTTTGGTCATCGGAAATGAAATTCCTCCCCCTCGTTCTGGATCGTAATTATCAATGCTGCTGAAGGTAAAGAAATTTTTTGCAGTTGCATAGATACGTGCACGTCCCAAACCTAAACTAACCAATACTTTTGAAGGGATATTATAGGCCAGGGTTACATCCCTCACCTTAACAAACGACCCTTTTTCATATTTCAAAGTTGAGGAATATCTAGTTTTTCCAAACCCATAAAACCGATTGGGACGTGGGAAATTATTAGTTGGATTTTCCGGAGTCCAGTAATCCACATTAGAACTATTTTCCAATCCATCCGGTTTATATCCTCTATTGAACTCGTAATCAATCCATTGACCTAAACGACTATAAATAAAGAACGAAAATTCAAAGTCATGAATGGTAAATGAGTTATTTATACCAAAAGTAACTTTAGGACGTTTACTATAAATCACACGGTCTTCGGGAGTTATTTCACCATTACCATCCGTATCCTGAATCTTAATATCTCCAGGTTTCTGTCCATTTTTAGCAGCTTCATCCGCTTCATCCAGTTGCCAGATTCCTATCTTTTTATAATCATAAAAGACCTGAAACGCTTCACCTACAAACCATGAGTTTGCCTCATCTCTCAGTGCTCCTGAAGCCAATTCCTTAATTTTCTCTTTATTGTGAGAAAGAGTAAAATCTGTAGTCCAAGTAAAATTCTTCTTTTGAATGTTTACAGAGTTCAACGCCACATCAATACCAAAATTTTCTGTTTTACCAATATTTTCCATAACTTCGGTATACCCATTGGTTGATGGAATCTTACGATTCATCAATACATTTCTAGTATATGATTTATATACATCTACAGAACCTGAAAGACGGTTATTAAAGAAACCGAAATCCACACCTAGATCAAACACAGAAGTTGTTTCCCAAGTCAGATTTTTATTCGACATCGTTTTAGGATACAGCCCACTAGCCAAATCATTGTTAAATGAATAAGTGGACGAACCTAAAAGCCCGACAGTCTGATAAGGATCAATAGCCGATTGCCCTGACTCTCCCCAACTCAAACGAAGTTTTAAATTTGACAGTTCGTCAAAACCTTTCAAAAAACTTTCTTCATTCATTCTCCATGCCACCGCTACAGATGGGAAATACCCCCATTTATGTCCATCGGCTAATAATGAAGAACCGTCCGCACGTAATGACGCTGTAAGAATATAACAATCCATAAACTTATAGTTTACGCGCCCGAAAAAAGAAGCTAATTTTTCCTCATTTAAATAGCTGTCAATCATGACTTCCTTGGTATTCGATGCCAAATTATGATAGATATTTCCTCCATATGTCTGTCCTTTACCTGAAGCCAAAGTGTACTCCTTACTTTTATAAATAGTACTTGTACCACCCATTATCTGAAAATCATGTTCACCTAAAATTTTAGAATAAGTCAGAACATTTTCCCAAGTTATACCCGATTCTATAGTATGCTCTTTTAATGATTTACTATCCTTACCTTCTCCATCCAAAGAATTTGCAGAACAATAATATCCCCTTCTCTTATTTCTTACATCCACACCTAAAGTTGTTCTAAAAAGCAAATCTTTTGTGATATTCCAATTCGCATATAGACTACCGAAAAAACGGGTTGCTTTTGTATTATCTTTGGCATTAAGGAATAAATGGACACTTGATAAATAAGCTATAACAAAATGT
>OHDN01001353.1_pt1 | contig 12777 bp, 10 predicted proteins | sample 1566971 | NCBI WGS metagenome assembly OHDN01 (sample SAMEA3879538, study PRJEB24766) | human gut metagenome | biome: human-associated habitat; feature: feces | place: USA | collected 1985/1987
TATTCCTTTCAAAGGCATTCCAGAGCCTCCATTAGAAGTAGCGTGTTTGCACGCTTCTTTTTTTGACGGCTTACGGTCCGGTATCAAAACAGAATTTATGCCAAAAGTCCAAGCTGTAACGGCGATGACACTGGACGGCTTCCTGCCGGAAACCGACAACGTGCTGATGCGATGGGTAATGAACCACAGGAAAGGTTTTGCCCGTTGGCGGGAGCGTTGTGATGCCCGGATTTTACCCCATTACATACTAGACCTTCTTTGTGAAAAAGACACTAAAGGCGATTCCTTTATCTACCTGGCAGAAGTTTCTGATGCAGAAACATTGGATCTCCTGCGTGGCCTCTTCCATTACAATCTTGTGGAAGAACTTATTATCTACCTTTTTCCTTATTCCGCCGGCAAAGGGAATTCCATACAGGCCATCTTTCCCGTCCGGCAATGGCAGTTACACAAGGCCGTTGTCCTGCCTGGTGGCATCTGCCGTCTGATTTATCGTAATCCTTGCAGGATGTAACTTGCAGATTGCGAGAATCCTTGCATCCTGCAAGGTTAATTTCCCATCAAATATTTCTCCTTTATTTTTTATTGTGCTGTATTTCAACGGAATAGCTATGTCATTTCGTGAAATACAGAGCCATTGGCACGCCGTTAGCCCTATATCATAATATAACCTGTTGCGCGACAAGGTGTAACCAGTCAATTATTTACACTTTAAAGACAGACCGTATTATGATACAGACAGACCGTGAGACCTTCCAGATGATGCTTCATCAGATTATGGAAAGGTTCGACAGGATTGAAGACAGGCTGAGCCGTATGAACCGCCAGACCTCTGCGCTTGACGGAGACAAGCTGCTGGACAATCAGGACATGTGCGAGCTGCTCAGCATTACCAAACGCACTCTCGCGCGGTACCGCCAGAAGAAACTCGTGACCTATTACATGATAGACGGGCGTACCTATTACAAGTCCTCCGAGGTCGAGGCGTTCCTCAACCAAAAGGGCAGGCGTTTGCCGGCGAGACTGAAAAAACAGATGGAAAATTAATATAAATGAAAGAATATGGAACTTGTATGTATTGACAAACAGACTTTTGAAGAACTGCGTGTCCGTTTTTGCGAATTTGAGGACCGGGTGACACGCCTGTGCCGTCCGGTCGAGGATCTCGGCCTGAAAAACTGGCTGGACAACCAGGAGGTGTGCGACGTACTCCGCATCAACAAAAAGACCCTTCAGGCGTATCGTGCCAAAGGTCTCCTTCCTTTCAGTCGCATCAAGAACAAGCTTTTCTACAAACCGGAAGATATACGGAGATTATTGGAATTGAGTTACCACCCTTTAATAAAGAGCAAATTATGAGCTATCATTTTATAGACAAGAAAGACCCACGCATTGACGTGATGTTCCAGGGACTGGAGAAAATGGAGAGGATGCTTTCAGTAATGGAAGATGTACCGAGATCACTCTTCAACGGTGAACGTTTCCTTACGGACGAGGAACTTTCCAAAGTCCTGCGGGTAAGCAGGCGTACATTGCAGGAATACCGTACATTCGGTGTAATCCCTTACTATCTGGTACAGGGGAAGGCACTCTATAAAGAGTCCGATATCATGAAAATACTGGACGATGCCTACAAACGGTGCCGGGAGGAACAGCGCTGGGTATAGTACTGCTTCTTTAATCAAGCACGGAGAAACTGCCCGGCTGACAGCAGGCAGTTTCTCCGTTTTCCATTTCATACAGCCGGTGATTTTATTTTCCGCTTTTTCCTGACGGTGAAATCCTCCTCGCAAAGGTCTATCCTGTTTCCGAAACCTGTGGACCTCAACCGTTTCATGTCCTCGTCCACTTTCGTGTCCGTAACCTGCGCGTAAATCTGCGTGGTGGAAATAGAGGTATGTCCCATCATCCGGCTTACCGTCTCTATCGGAACGCCGAGCGAAAGGGTGATGTGGGTACCGAAATTATGCCGGGCCTGGTGAAAGGTCAAATCAAAACCATATACCTGCCCCAATTCCCTAGTCAACAGGATAAAATACCTGCGGGCATAAATATTGAACACCTTGTCTCCGCTTCTTTGGCCGCGGTATTTCTCTATGATTTGAAGAGGAATATCCAGCAGACGGACAGAAGAGAGCGTATCGGTCTTTTTCCTGTGGATATGAATCCACCATGTGCCGTCGCCGGTCTGCGTGATGTCCTTGTCCGAAAGCCGTTTCAGATCCGCATACGCCAGTCCGGTAAAGGTTGAAAAGATGAACATATCCCGCACGAATTGCAGTTGCGGTTTCTCCACCGGAGTGGTCATGAGTGTTTTAAGGTCTTCCAGTTTCATGTGGCGGCTCTTCCTTTTGGGCAGTTCGGGATGCAGGCGGCAATAAGGGTCGCGTCGCAACGTGCCCTGGCTCACAGCCCGCATCGTGAGCTTTTTCAAACGGTACAGGTGTTCATGCACGCTTTTGGGTTTCAGGTTGCGGTCAGTCCGCAGGAATACCTCGAAATCGTCATAAAACGTCCGGTCAAGGCTTCGCAGCGTCACATCTTCCACGCCTTTCTTTTCCCGGACAAAAGCGGAAAGATGCTTGTAGGAACGCTGATAGGAGTCGTATGTTTCCTGTATGCGGTCTATCCCGACCCGTTTCCTGAACTCCTCGTTATGCTCCTTGAAAAGAGCCAGCAGGGTAAGCGGTTTCTGTCCGATACCCTTGACTGCGTTTTTGACCAGTTCAGCCGTGATGAACCCCAGGCTGTTTCTTATCCGCTCATAATGTCCGGCAATCTCACGTGTCAGGTCATCTATGGCACGGTTCACGGTAACGGCATTCTCGCTCCTTCCGTTGGCACGGCCTTTCTCCGGATTCCAGATGCCCGGATTGACAGAGACTTTGGTTCCTATCTGTGCCCATTCGGCATCAATGCTCACCTTGCACAATAGCTGGCACATTCCGTCCTTTCGCACTTTCGTGCGGTTAATATAAAACAGCACGGCAAAAGTGCTGCGTCGTTTGACATTCTGTTTTTCAGTATTCTTTTCCATATTCTTTCCATTTAAAAGGTTATTAAATGACGACAGAAAAACGCTCCGAGATTTTTCGGTTCAATGCCTTGGTGTCGGCGTCTATCTTCTCATCGGTCACTTTCGCGTAGATTTGTGTGGTCTCTATCTGACTATGGCCGAGCATCCTGCTGACCGTTTCAAGGGGGACCCCATGAGAGAGTGTGATTTCCGTTGCGTATGTATGCCGTCCTGCATGGAAGACCAACGGACGGTCAATGTGGCAGATTCGGGCAATCTCTTTCAAGTAGAGGTTCAGCGTGGAATTGCAATACATCGGCAGCAGCTTGTCACCGGGAGCTGTACCGCTATATTTCTTCAGAATCTGCAACGGTAAATCCAAAAGAGGAATCTCAAATTCTATCTTGGTTTTCTGCCTGGCACTCTTGATCCACCATATTCCATCTTCCGCAAGGCATAGATTGTCCTTTGTCAGCAGGCGCATATCTCCGTATGGAATGCCGGTAAAACAGGAAAAAAGGAACATGTCACGGACATGATAGAGGGTCTGCCTGTGAAGCGGGGAACGGGCTGGCGGTAATAATACCGTCAGCAATGGCCTCTCCGACAATGGTTTTCAGTTGGACGGTCAGGTTGATGATTGTTCCGGGAGCGAGGTTACGTTCCGTCCGGAGATACAAATCATACTTGTCAATGAAAGAACGGTCCAACGCAGAAAACGGAATATCGGAGAGCTTGTATTGCGCCTGCAAGAATCTTTCGATATGGCTATAGGCATTGCTATAGGCTCTCAGGCTTCCTACCGTACGGTTTATCCCCACACGCTTTTCAAAGTTGCGGATGAACCGCCTGAAATATCCCAGAAGCGTTTCCTGCCCGCTTGCCATTCCAAGCAGTATGCCTTTCACCTCTTCGGCCGTCACACCGTCACGGACAGCCGACTGTTCCATATAGATATTCAATGCCATCGCACGTATCTCATCCAGACGGTTGTTGATTTCCTTTGCCGCCACGCTTTTTCCGGAAGCGCGTCCCGAAGACCAGCGGGATTGCGGGACTTTTATCTTCACACTGAATGCCGCTTCGGAATATTTTCCGACATTCAACTTTGCCATTACGGGGCAATTCCCGTCGGCATCCGCCTCGCTCTTTTTCAGGTAGAACGACACCTTTACATTTGCCTGATTCATAACCAATTCCTTTGTTTGCAAAATTATTATATGCAGAGTAAATGAACGGCATGAAAAATGTAGCGGAACGTAGAATAAGACCCCTCGGCCTGCAAACAAAGCCTGTATTTTTTTCTGATACGGAAAAATATGACTAAGTTTGCGTCAGCAGACATGGAAAAAACAGCGTTCTTTGCGGTGGTAAACGGGGTTATCAATGAAAGACGAAAGCTCGTTTTTCAAGCCTCTTTTTTTATCCCGAAAAGGCAACGGATAAGTAGTGATTTGTCCTCCTAACTCCACCTAAAACTTGCTAAAAGCCCCCTGCGGAAGAATGTGGTACAAAACGACATATCCCTTTTGCTATCAAACACTTTACATTATTTTCTCCAAAGTTATCCGTATGTGAGCGAGTTTCTCTATCTTTGTCTCCCAAAATTGTTTAGGTATCACATTTATGGCAACTACTACTAAAGAAATGACGGAGGGTGCTCCCCTGCCGCTTATTCTCAATTTCACCTTCCCCCTGTTGCTTGGAAATATATTGCAACAAACCTACTCGCTTGTGGATGCCGCTATCGTTGGAAAATTCTTAGGGATCAATGATCTGGCAGCAATCGGGGCAAGCACTTCGGTCGTATTCCTGATTTTAGGATTTTGCAACGGGTGTTGTTGCGGGTTCGGGATTCCGGTGGCACAGAAATTCGGGGCGAGAGACTACAAGACAATGCGACGGTACGTGACGGTCAGTTTACAACTGGCAGCCCTGATGTCGATCGTCATTGCGGTTCTGACAAGCGTATACTGTGCAGATATCCTGAGAAGTATGCAGACTCCGGAAAATATTTTTCACGGAGCTTACTATTATCTGCTCGTAACGTTTATCGGAGTACCTTGTACGTTCTTCTACAACTTGCTGTCCAGCATCATACGTGCACTCGGCGATAGTAAAACACCATTTTGGTTCCTGCTGTTCTCTACCGTATTGAACATCGTACTCGACCTGTTCTGTATCCTCGTGTTGGGATGGGGCGTGTTAGGAGCTGGTATCGCCACCGTCGTGTCACAAGGTGTGTCGGCACTTCTCTGTTATTTTTATATGTACAAGCATTTTCCAGTCCTGAAAGGGACGGCTGACGACCGCAAATTCCGCTTTCCACTGGCTAAAAATCTTTTATACATCGGAGTACCTATGGGACTTCAATTCTCCATTACGGCAATCGGCAGCATCCTGCTCCAAAGTGCCAATAACGCTTTGGGAACAGCTTGTGTAGCCGCATTCACAGCAGCAATGAGAATCAAGATGTTCTTTATCTGTGCCTTTGAAAGCTTAGGTATAGCGATGGCTACCTATACGGGGCAAAACTACGGAGCCGGAAAACCCGAACGCATCTGGCAGGGGATCAAAGCCAGCTCGCTGCTGATGATGATCTATGCCGTCTTCACTTTTACAATACTGATGTCGGCCTCCGACAAGATATCATTGCTGTTCGTAGACGCTTCGGAAACGGAAATACTTAAAAACACGGTACTCTTCCTACACGTTTCTTGCTATTTCTTTCCGATCTTAGGGCTGCTCTGTATCCTGCGCTACACCATACAAGGCGCAGGATACACCAATCTGGCGATGCTTTCCGGAGTTTCCGAAATGATAGCCCGTACCCTGGTCAGCATATATGCCGTACCGGTATACGGTTATATTGCAGTTTGCTTTGGCGATCCGACCGCCTGGATAGCAGCAGACCTCTTCCTCGTCCCGGCATTCATATATGTCTATCGGAAACTGAAAAAGAGCCTTAAGGAAAATTATGCAATCCCCAACAGTTCGACTTCGAACAGCAGTGTGGAATAACCGGGGATCGGACCGGATGTACGTGTCCCGTAGCCTAATGTATACGGGATATAAATCATCCAACGGTCTCCCACATGCATCCGCCGGAGCGCTTCCTGCCATCCTTCGATCACCTGATTGAGGCGGAATGCCTCCGGACATCCCCGTTTCCAGGAATTATCAAACTCGCGTCCGTTGGCCAGCGTTCCACGGTAATGGACAGAGACGACATCCGTCAGTTCCGGTGAAACCACACCGGTCCCTTTCTCTATCTCCTTATACAACACACCACAAGGGAGCTTGACGACTCCCTCACCGGTAGCCACCTCTTCTAAAAACCGTAGATTCTTTTCTTTATATTCTTCTTTCTTTCCCATTGTTATTCTCATTTCATTTCGTGGCAAAGATACAAAGCATCCCACGTATAAAATAAACAGAAAGAAATAAAAAGAGGCAAACAATTATACGGCAAGTCTGTTCTTTAATGGCTAAATCTAAACAAAAAATTATGCACATACGTACATGGTGTTATGCTGTGCTCTGCCTGTTCCTGCCGATAACGCTGCCGGCGCAGAAAGAGCACAAATACCTGGATCACGCATTACCGGAAGCGTGGCAGGAAAACGACAGTGATTTTCAACAGACATTACCGGTAGACGACCAGTGGTGGAAAAACTTCAATGATCCCACCCTGGACTCGCTGATTGAAGTAGCCGTAAAGCAGAACTACTCCGTACTGATGGCGGCAGACCGTATCGCTATGGCAAAAACCAATCTGCGTATACAACAAGGTAGCTATTCGCCAACCCTGGGACTCGCTGCCGGCTGCAACAAAGTAGCGGGCATACAAGCAACCTGCCGCAGACGATAACCCAATACAGCGATGCCGCCCTGTCTATGAACTGGGAAATCGATGTATTCGGAAGCATCCGCAACCGCGTAAAGGCCCAAAAGGAGAACTTTGCAGCCTCCAAAGAGGACTACAACGCCGTGATGGTCTCCCTTTGCGCCCAAGTGGCATCCGCCTACATCAACTTGCGGGAACTGCAACAGGAAATGGAAGTTGTCAAAAAGAACTGCCTGTCACAACAGGCGGTCGTCAAGATCACAGAAAAAAGGTACGAAACAGGGCTTGTCTCAAAATTAGATGTCGCACAGGCCTTATCCGTCTACTACGACACAAAAGCCTCTCTCCCCATGTTGGAAGCCGGAATCATCCAGTACACAAACGCTTTGGGCGTACTGATGGGACTTTATCCCTGGGACGTCCGGGAAATCATGGAAACACGGAAGCCATTGCCGGAATACATCGAGACAATCGGCATCGGCATTCCCGCAAACCTGCTGCTACGCCGGCCGGACATCCGGGCGGCTGAACGCCTGGTAAACGCACGGGCGGCATCGCTCGGCGCCTCCAAATCAGACTGGTGGCCGAAAGTTTTCGTCAAAGGGTCGGTGGGCTTCGCATCTCATGATTTGGACAAACTGGTAAACCATAACAGTTTGACCTACGAGATCGCCCCGGCCATCTCCTGGAACTTCTTCCAGGGAACGAAGTTGGCGCAGGTGACACGGCTGGCAAAAGCCCAGCTCGACGAGTCGATCCGACAATTCAACCAGGATGTACTGACAGCTGTCCAGGAAGTGGACAATGCCATGAATTCCTACAAGAACTCGATCAAACAAATTGTCGCGCTCCGGGAAGTCGTCAATCAGGGGAAGCAGACATTGGAGCTTTCGCTCGACCTCTATAAACAGGGACTTACTCCTTTCCAGAATGTCCTGGACGCACAACGCTCCCTCCTTTCCTATGAAAATGAGCTGACACAAGCCAGAGGCTCCTCCCTGCTAAGCTTGATCCAGCTTTATCAGGCGTTAGGCGGCAGTTGGGAAAATGAAAATTGATAATTAAGAATTAAAAAATAAGAGAGATGAAGACTGCTATTAAAATAGGGATGATGGGATTGTCCATCGTCCTGCTTGCCGGATGTAAAGAGAAAAGTCACCAGACGGAGATGCCGGCTCCTTCCATAAGCGTCGCGATGCCGGTCGTGCGAGATATCACGCTGACAAAAGACTATCCGGGCTATTTGAGTTCCGACCGCATGGTCAACCTGGTAGCACGCGTGAACGGATATCTGCAATCCTCGCAACTCGTGCCGGGCGCCAAAGTGAAGAAAGGCGACCTGATATTCGTGATCGAACCGGAAGTCTACCAAAACAATGTCACCCAGGCGGAAGCCGCGCTAAACACGGCAAAGGCCCAAGTCAAATATGCCCGCAGCAACTACGAACGCATGAAAGAGGCGGCCAAGAGCGGAGCCGTCAGCCAAATACAGGTCTTGCAGGCCGAATCGACCGCAGCGGAAATGGAAGCATCCGTACGCAACGCCGAAGCGGCTTTGAAAACAACCCGGACCAATCTGGGCTATTGCTATATCCGGGCTCCCTACGACGGGCGTGTCACCCGGGCAAGCTATGATGTGGGCAACTATATCAACGGCGCTGTCCAACCCGTCACATTGGCTACATTATACAAAGACGACATCATGTACGCCAACTTCAATATCGAAGACAACCAGTTCATGCGGATGAAAATGATTGCCGACCAGAACGATCCGAACGTCAAGATGCCTACCCATGTTTCCATACGCCTCGGACAGGACGGACGGCAAAGTTATACCGGGACACTCGACTACCTCTCTCCCAACGTCGACCTGTCGACCGGTACGCTGAACGTCCGCGCCAATCTCGAAAATAAAGACGGCGAATTGAAAAGCGGGCTGTATGTTACAATCACCTTGCCCTACAGCGAACAGAAAGACGCTGTCCTCGTGCGCGACGCCTCTATCGGGACCGACCAGTTGGGAAAATTCCTCTATATAGTGAACGATTCGAATATCGTACGATACCGCCATATCGAACCCGGACAGTTGGTGGACGATACGCTCCGGCAGGTCATCAGCGGTATCCGCCCCGACGAACAGTATGTGACAACCGCCCTGCTGAAAGTCAGAGACGGTATGAGTATTAAGCCTATAAAATAAAAAGCTATGGTAAAATTCTTCATAAACAGACCGATATTCGCTACCGTCCTCGCCCTGATCCTGGTGGTAGCCGGATTGGTCACGCTACACATACTTCCCATCGCGCAATATCCGGAAATCACGCCGCCGACCGTACAGGTATCGGCTTTCTACCCAGGTGCGGATGCGGAAACAGTAGCGCAGACCGTAGGATTGCCCATCGAACAACAGGTAAACGGTGTAGATGGAATGCTTTATATGAGTTCCAATTCATCCAGTTCCGGAGCCTATTCACTAACCATCACGTTCGCTGTCGGTACGGATATCGACATGGCGACCGTCATGGTGCAGAACCGTGTCAGCATTGCACAAAGCAGTCTGCCGGAAGCCGTGATCGTACAAGGCATCACCACCAAGAAGCAATCGTCCAACATCGTTATGATGCTGACGCTAAGCTCCCGTGACTCCACTTACAGCGGGCTGTACCTGAGCAACTACGCCAGCCTCAACATGACGGACGAACTGACGCGTCTGCCGGGTGTCGGCTCCGTCAGTGTCATGGGAGCCGGAAGCTACAGCATGCGTATATGGCTCGACCCGAATGCCATGCGCATCCGCAACCTCACGCCGGATATGATCTTCCAGGCGATCTCGACACAGAACACACAGGTTTCGGCCGGTTACATCGGGCAACCGATAGCCAAAGCGGACAACCCGTTCCAGTACACACTGACGGTTAAAGGCCGTTTGACGACTCCGGAAGAATTCGGGAACATCATCCTCCGTACGGAAGAGGGCGGCAAGATACTCCGCTTGAAAGATGTCGCCCGTATCGAATTAGGCAGTTCTTCCTACAATGTCACCTCCAAACTGAAAGGACAGCCGAGTGCCGCCATAGCCATTTACCAACTCCCCGGTTCCAATTCGCTGGAAGTGGCCAAAGGGGTACGGGCCAAAATGGAACAGTTGGCAGACAACCTCCCGGAAGGCGTCGTCTATGATGTGACACTGGACACGACACAGGTAATCAATGCCTCCATCGACGAAGTGCTCGTCACTTTCCTGGAGACGACAGCCCTCGTCATACTGGTTATCTTCCTGTTCCTCCAGAATTTCCGTGCCGTTATCATCCCCTGCATCACCATCCCCGTCTCCCTGATGGGAACACTGGCGGTCATGTCGGCCTTAGGATTCTCGATCAATACGTTGACCTTGTTCGGGTTGATCCTGGCCATCGCGATCGTGGTGGATGATGCGATCGTGGTGGTGGAAAACTCGTCGCGGCTGATGGATACGGGGAAATATACCGCCCGTGAAGCCGTGACCGAAGCTATGGGTGAAATTGTCGACCCGATCGTAGGCGTCGTGCTGGTATTGCTGGCGGTCTTTATCCCGACGACCTTCATCAGCGGTATCTCCGGCCAATTATACAAACAATTTGCCCTGACAATCGCTGCCGCCACCGTCTTAAGCGGGTTCAACTCGCTGACGCTTACGCCGGCCCTGTGCGCCCTGTTCCTGCAAGCGAACAAAGAACCGAAATTCTTTGTATTCAAAGCCTTCAACAAGGTGTTCGGCAAAACCCAGAAAATATATGACGACATCGTCGGCCGCATGCTGAAGAACCCGTTTGTCACGATGGTGATATTCGGGATCATAACGGCCATTGCCATCGTCATGTTTATGCGCTGGCCGACCACTTTCATCCCGGAAGAGGATGACGGTTATTTCCTGATATCCACCCAGCTCCCGCCGGCAGCCAGCCTGAACCGTACGGAAGCAGTCGGAAAGCAGATCGACAAGATCCTCGACAGCTATCCTGAAATCAAGACCTATATCGGAGTAAACGGTTTCTCTATCATGGGTGGCGGCGAACTCTCGAACGCAGGGACCTATTTCGTGATCCTGAAAAACTGGAACGAACGAAAAGGCAAAGAACATACCGCCTCGGCTGTCGTAAACCGCTTCAACCGCGAAGCCTACGGCATCCAGGAAGCACAGATATTCGCAATGGTCCCCCCTGCAATCCCCGGATTGGGAGCTTCGGGAGGCCTGCAACTCCAATTGGAAGACCGTAATAATCTGGGCCCGACGGAGATGCAGCATGCTATCGAAACACTGCAAGCCACGTACCGGAGCAAGCCGCAATTGCTCAACCTTTCGAGCATGTACCAAGCCAACGTCCCCCAGTATAACCTGGCTATCGACCGCGACAAGGTGCAATTGCTCGGCCTGCAGCTTAACCAGGTTTTCTCGACTTTAAGCTACTATATGGGGGCTACTTATGTAAACGACTTCGTCGAATTCGGGCGTATCTACCAGGTAAAGATCGAGGCCAACGACCAAGCTCAAAAAGTTATAGACGATGTGTTGCACCTGAGTCTCGAAAACAATTCCGGCAAAATGGTTCCTTTCTCCGCTTTTACAGAGGTGAAGGAGCAGTTGGGACTGGATCAGATCAACCTGTATAATATGTATAAGTCGGCATCCATCACCTGCATAGCCAATCCGAAATATAGCTCCGGTGAAGCGATCCAGGCTATGGAAGAGCTCGTACAAGAGCAGTTAGGCAATAATTTCGGATATGAATGGACATCCGTCGCTTACCAGGAAACGAAAGCAGGCTCCACCACCATGCTCGTCTTTGCAATGGCTCTTTTGGTCGCCTTCCTGGTTCTTTCGGCCCAGTATGAAAGTTGGACAAGCCCGATCGCCGCCATCATGGGACTTCCGATCGCCCTGTTAGGGACCATTTTGGGTTGTTTTGTCATGGGCGTGCCGGTCAGCATCTATACACAAATCGGTATCATCCTGCTGATCGCCCTCTCTGCGAAGAACGGCATCCTGATTGTCGAATTTGCCCGTGACTACCATAAGGCCGGCAATCCGATACGCGAATCCGCACTCGAAGCCGGCCATATCCGTCTGCGTCCGATCCTGATGACTTCATTCGCATTCGTCTTAGGGGTGATGCCTCTGCTGTTTGCAACAGGAGCCGGAGCGAGAAGCCGTCTATCCTTAGGAGCGGCAGTCGTATTCGGCATGGCGGTAAACACCATTTTTGCAACGATGTTTATCCCCAGCTTCTACGAGTTGATGCAGTTATTCCAGGAAAAGGTATTGGACAAATTCAGCCGGAAACAGAAATAAGCCGGGATACAGGTAACACCGAACATAGGGAGATGTGTCGAATTCACCCTTTGTTCCCACATTGAGGGCATAGCCGTCAAGCGCGGGAACAAAGGGGCTTTCGACACATCTTCCTTCTTTTATCAATCGACTTTATATTCTCCTATCTGCTTGAACCCGTTCAGGAAGTCCGTAACAGGCAAACGTTTCTTACCTGCCAACTGAACCGACAGCAGGCGCAGATAGCCGTCTTCCACCGCGATATCGATATAGCTTTTACGGTCGGTCCGGATGGTTCCGACGGGAAGTTCATGTGCGGCAGGGCGCTTCTCTGCCTGATAGATTTTCAGCGCGGTGCGCACGCCCTCCGGAGAAACGATTTCAGTCCAGGCAGCCGGATAAGGAGACAGACCGCGGATGAAGTCATAAACCCTTTTCACCGGCTGAAGCCAGTCGATACGGCAAGTTTCTTTGAAAATCTTCGGAGCAGGACGGAGTTCGGAAGGATCTTTATAAAATTCTTCCTGAGGAACGGCATCTGTTTTTCCTTCCAACAACAAATCGACGGTTTCCAGTACTAGCCCGGCTCCCATCGTCATCAAGCCG
>OHDN01001362.1_pt1 | contig 12735 bp, 9 predicted proteins | sample 1566971 | NCBI WGS metagenome assembly OHDN01 (sample SAMEA3879538, study PRJEB24766) | human gut metagenome | biome: human-associated habitat; feature: feces | place: USA | collected 1985/1987
TGCTCGGACGGATGAAAAGCTTTGTCAGAAAAGCCGTCGACTGCTGTATCGAATAGAAAACACACGCTTTGCAAAACCGGTTCGGAGGCACGCTTCCCAGAGCCGGTTTTGTTATTGAAATATTAAGTTTTATGCTGTAATCTTATGCCAATTTATATATTTAAATATTCTGGAAGTATGAAATGATTCGTAAAAACAAAGCTGAAAATCCTTCTGTCGAAGAAAATGATAACACTTGGCTCGGCAGCAATCTCTATCGTCTGATGCTGGTGGTGACGGTTGTCTGGTTTGCGATTGTCCTGATTTATATTACCCAGTTTTTTGGCTGGTCAAATTTGTTTTTGATGATGCCGGACGAATTCGGCGGTTTTTTGGCCGGGGCAACCCTGCCGCTGGCGCTGATCTGGGTGGGAATGGCCTATGTTGACCGCAGTGCCGCTTTTAAACGGGAAGCCAAGTTTTTGCGGGCGTATATGAATCAGCTGGTTTATCCTGAAGAGGGCGGTGCCGCAACCGCCAAGGCAATGTCCGAAGCGATTCGTTCTCAGGTGTCAGAACTCCAGGAAGTCACCAAGCTGGCGATGAGTCAAACTTCGATGATTAAAAAAGAACTGGATGAACGAGTTGATGATTTTGCCAGTTTGGTACGGGTGCTGGATAATTATTCCACCAAAAGTATTGTCGAATTGACCAACGGTGTCAAAACGCTGACCAAGAGTTTTGACGGCGTTACCGACAAAGCTTTCAAAACCACAAAAGATTTGAACAACTGCATCAGTGAGTTTTCCGAAGTGGCCGGACGGTTGCAGGGCGACATCAACGGTATTGTTGACAATCTGTTGCCGGGCATGCATGAAATTAAAAATTCGGCCGATATTATCCAGAATGTTGCCGAAACCAGTTCGCGCCAGATTATTGAAGCCAGCGAAAACATTAAGTCTTACGGCAGCGTTTCCGAAGAAAATTTCAATCTGGTGTTTGAAAAAATCGAGGCCCAGAGCAAATATTTGGAAAATATTACCGAAAAAGCCGTGGCAAGCACCAAAACGGTCAGCGAAACTTTCCGTTCGGTATCGTCTGAACTGGATCAACTGGTTGAAATTCGCAGCCGGCAGGCGGTTGAATATGCCGAAGCCATGGACAGCGGCATGCAGGAAGTTTATCGCAAAATTGCCGAACACAGCAACTTGTTTGCTTCCGAAGCCGAAAAAATTATTGCACAGACCGCGTTGGTGGAAAATAATATTTCCTCTCAGGCCGATGAGCTGAAAAATATTTCCGATACGGTTTCCGAAAGTTTGCGTAACGCCGAAGCTTCGCTGAACGCCGGCTTTGACGATTTGGACGAACGCAGCACTCAGGCGGTGCAAAATCTGCGCGAAGTCGTTGATACCGTTAAAGTCAAGACCGAAAACCTGATCACCTTTACCGATGTTGCCTGCAGCAAACTGAACAGCGGCAGTGATACGATTGCCGAACGTTACCGGGAGTTGCAGGGTGTGAGCGGCGAAGTCCAAAATGCTCTTGACGATGTCAATGCCCGTTTCGGTCGCAGCATTGCCGAAGTTCGTACGGCCGTTGACGATATGACCGGAAAGCTGAGCGAAGTTGGCGATGCCGTGATGATGCAGTCGGAAAAATTGAACGAAACCGGCAACATGGCAGTGGCTCAAAGCCGTCTGGCCGAGAACTCGCTTGCCGAACAACACAGCAATATCAGCGGCTCCCTGGCAAAGATCGAAGAAATCCGATCTGAACTGGCCCGTCAGATTGAAGAACTTTCGACCGCAGCGCAAAAAATTGCCGGAGATACCGGAGAAGCGGTGGCACAACTCAGAGAAACACTTGAAGATTCTCTTAGAGCTTCCACGGATGTGGTGGACCAAACCCGTAAAATTAACGACAGCCTGGAAGCCGAAGTCAAACGACTTGACGAAGCGGCCGATGCTGCCGTTGAAAAAGTGTCGGGACTGGAAAATACGGTTGCAGCCCAAAGCGACAGCCTACGCAGCCTGATCGGCGATGTTGACGAACATACGGTTCAAATCGCCGCCGTAATGGAAAAACATGCCGATGCGGTCAATGAAGCAACCGGCGGTTTCTCCAAGCAGTTTGCCGAAATTGTTTCAACCTTTGAGGGGCAGTCCGAATTGTTTAATTCGGTAGCGGAAAACACCGCCGGTGTTAGCCGGACCATTCGTGAGCAAATTGCCGCCATCGGCGAAAGTGCTGACAGCGTCTTTGCCAAAATGTCCGCGTTGGAAGAAGAAGTGGAAAGACGCGGTTCCGCCGTGGCCGACAAGTCGAATGTGGCGATTGATAAATTGAGTGAAATCGACCAGGCAATTGCCGAACGGATTCTTAAACTTGATCAAGACCTCTCCGACGTATCGGGACGCCAGACGCAAATTGCCGACAGTATTGTCGCCGGTCTGCAGCAATTTGGCCAAATCGTCGAACAGGCGAAAAACGGTGCCGACGATGCCGCGGCTTCAATTGTTAACAGCATGGCCGAAGGACTGGAACAGTTTAATCGCATTGCCGGTCAGACCAAAAACGATGCCGGGGAAACGGCTGATCAGATTGTGGAACGGCTTGGTGCCGGGCTCGAAACCTTTAATCTTGCAATTAGCGATTCCCGGATCGGTTCGGACGATGCCGCGGCTGCCATTGCCGAAAATACGGCTCGTATCCGAGAAGTTCATCAGGCTTTCGGTAGCGACTTTACGGCGTTGGCCGGCGAAATGGAAAGTTATGCTTCGCGAATTGACGGTTCGGTTGAACAAATCCGCAATCAGGGCGTTGAAATCAATCACAACTTTGGTGCGTTGGTTGAACAAATGCAGCATCAGGGCAGCCAGATTAATACCGTATTTAACAATATCGGCGAACAAATTAAAGCGCAGAGCGCGGTTATTAACGATAATTTCAGCCGCCAGCGCGAAGACTTGATGGATGCGGTCAACCTTGTCAGTGCTCAGACCCGTCTCGGTGAAGCGGCCTTGAATCAGCAGTATAAATGTCTGATGGACGTTTCCGACGCCGTTTCGCATAAAATGAACGGTCTCAGCGAACAGTTCAAAACTGATGTGAACGGTTTGTATGACAATGCAGCCCGTTTGGCCGGCGAAGTTTCGGCTCTTTCTGAACGGCTGCTGCAAATCGGTGACAGCGTTCAAAAAACAGCCGGCAACTCAATTGCCGATATTGAACACGTCAATCAGGCGTTGGCGCTTTGTTCCGAAGATCTTAACCGTGCAACCGACAGTGCTGCTGCTAACATGAATAAAGTGGCCGAAGATTATCAGCAGTGTCTGACCGGCTTTAATGCGGTTGCCAACGATGCCGGACGCAGCCTGACCGAAGCGACCGGCCTGATAGCGGTTCAAAACGACAAAATGGTTCAGATTTCCGAAGATACCAAAGCCTTGGTCGATTATTTCAACGGTTTGATGAACAATGCTTCCGACCAGTTGATTGATAAAGCTAATCTGGCCCATGATAAAATACGTGAGTTGGGTGAGAGTTTGCAGTCTTTGAGCAGACAGCTGGAGGAAGCCGCCGGTTCCAGCGCTCAGCATTTTGCTGCTTCGGGTGACAGTTTGCGGTCAACGATCATCGAGATCATGTCCAACGCCGAACGAATTTCGGGTGAGATTAAAACTGCCAACGAAGTATTTGCCCGACAATCGGACAATCTGCAGACAACGGCCGACGAAACTTTGTCCAAAGTCAGCGACGTTATGGGAACTTTCAGTGGCAGTCTGGAAGAATTTACCGCCAAAAGCAATGCGATCGTTGCCAGTACCGATAGCTTTAACGGCGTAATCAAGAAACAAATTGAGCTGCTGGATATCGGTGCTAAACAGGCTGGCAGCGAGTTAGCGGAGATTGAAAAGCGTTATCGCGAAATGAAGGTGGAAAACTTCCTGAAAAATGCCACCTCGATTATTGAAAAACTCGAAACCCTTGCAGTTGACATCAATATGATTTTCAACCCCGAAAGTCAGGACAAATTGTGGCAGAAATACTACGAAGGAGATACTGACGTTTTTGTTCGTTATCTTTCCCGTACCATGAGCCGCAAGCAGGTGATTGCGATTAAGGAAGAGTTCGAAAGAAATGCCGAATTCCGTAAAATGGTCAATGCCTATACCAGCGAGTTTGAAGAATTGATCAATCGTGCCCGCAGTTGCGAAAAGTCGGGAATTTTGCTGTCGGTTATTTCTGGAGCCGATATCGGCAAAATTTACTATGTGATTGCCCGCGCTCTTGATAAGTTAAATTAAAACAATGCAGATACTCGATTTTGACAGTCAGGTATTTTTGGCACCGATGGCCGGTATTACAGACCGGCCTTTTCGGCAATTGACAGCTTCGTTTGGTGGCGGAAATATCGTTTCGGAAATGGTTGCCATCAATGCGTTGGAGCGCCAAAACCCCAAAACCTGCAAAATTGCGGATGTTCGTGATGAGCCGTACCCGGTGACCGTACAACTGGTTGGCAGCGATCCGAAGTTGTTTGCTGAAGCCGCCCGGCTGGCAGCGGATCTCGGCGCCCATAACCTAGACATTAACATGGGATGCCCGGTAAGAAAAATTGTTAACAATAATGCCGGTTCTGCCCTGATGCGGGATCCGCTTCTGGCATCGAGGATAATCGGCGCGGTTGCGGCGGCAACCCCGTTGAAGGTCAGCGTCAAGTTTCGCAAAGGCTGGGACCACGAGCATGTCAATGCGGTAGAATTTGCCAAAATGTGTGAAGACAGCGGAGCGGCGTATGTTACCATACACGGACGAACCCGCAGTGACTTTTATGCAGGAGCCGCTGATTGGGATATTATTGCAGCGGTCAAAAATGCAGTAAAAATTCCGGTGGTGGCCAACGGAGACGTAACCGACGGTGCTTCGGCCCGCCAAATTCTCGAATATACCGGTGCCGACGCCCTGATGGTTGGGCGGGCGGCTCTCGGTGCACCGTGGCTGATTGCGCAGATTGATGCTTATTTGAAACAGGGAACCGAACCCGCAGCGCCGGACCAGTTGCAGATCAAACAGATTTTGTTGCGTCACATCAGTCTGTTGCGCGATTATTACGGCGAACGGACGGCTTTGCAGTTGTCTCGAAAATATGTTTGCTGGTATTGTAAGGGTTTGCATGATGCCAAGCGGTTTCGCGAACAATATACCCGCATTAATGACTTAAATCAGGCGTTGGCGGCGGTAGAGGACTATTTTGATCTTCAAGCCGCGGGTACAAAGGAAGAGGAAGCATGAAAATAATTGTCGGAGGTGCCGGTAACGTCGGCAAAAGTATCGTGGCTTATCTGAGCCGCGGCAACAACGACGTAGTTGTTATCGACGATAACGAAAAGAATTTGAATGAAGTAGCCCGGCAATGGGATATTATGCCGATTTTAGGTTCGGTTGCCCATCCTGATATTTTGCAAAAGGCAGAAGCAGGCAAAACCGATCTGCTGATTGCCGCGACCGGCAGTGACGAAGTTAATATGATTGCGTGTCAGGCCGCTTATTCACTGTTTAATATTCCCCGCAAAGTGGCGCGCATCAGTGCCCGGGTTTATTTAAAAGCGGCGTGGGGCGGCCTGTTCGGTGATCATGATATTCCGGTTGACCTGGCAGTTTCACCGGAGTATGAAATTTCCAAGGCTATCAAACGCATTTTGGGCTATCCGGGAATATCGGGTATTTATCCGCTGGCGGATAAAAAATTGCTATTGTTGTCTTTTCGCTGTCCCAAAAAATCACCGTTGCTGCAAATTCCGCTGGACCATCTGGAACGTGCGGACCCCGATTTGCACATAACCGTTGTTAACATTATCCGTAACGGACGCGGTTTTATCCCCGGCAACGACGATACATTTCATGTCGGGGACGAAATTAATCTGCTGGTTGCGGCAGACGAAGTCGAAACGGTTATACACAGTTTTGGACTGGAGCGTAAAGAAAACGAGCAGGTGGTCATTTTCGGCGGTGGTCAGTTGGTTGCCTATTTGGCGGAAGCACTGGAAGATGATGACAATATTGTCAGTTGCCGGGTTATTGACGAAGATGCGCACAGCGCGGCGCGTTTGGCCGGTCAACTGAACAAAACGGCGGTTTTTCATGGCTCGATGATGAGCGATGTTGTCCTTTCGGAAGCAGGAATCGCAACTGCCGATGCTGCAGTTGCCGTCACCGGAGAAGACAAAGACAATATCATTGCCACCATGATTGCCAAACGCAACGGGGTCGAAAACACAATTGCGCTGGTTAACTCGCGTTCATACAACACACAGATTATCAATATGGGCGAAAACATTCTGATTGACCGTACTTCCATTACCATTTCCGCCATTTTGAAAGAATTGCGCAAAGTACGGCTCAATCAGGCATATTCTCTCGGATTGTCGGGTGAAGTGTGGGAAATTGCGGTTGATGACAATTCGCCGCTAATTGGTTCGGCGTTTTCGGAGCTCAATCTGCCGCAGGAAAGCAGAATTTGCGCTCTGTACCGCAAAGGAGAAATTCGTCTGGCGCCGTTTGTCCGGGAACATTTGGAAGTCGGGGACGTACTGATATTTTTTGTGGCGCCGTCGGCAATTCGCCGGGCCGAAAAAATCTTTGTATAATTATCCCCTTGCTTAACAAACATTTCTTTACTATTTTGATAAAATAGGGTTACAATCCGAATTGTGCAATAATAATATAAGGAAAAAACAATGTCACAAAATGTTCAGGAAGACTTTTTAGGCGATATTCGGAAAAATGAAATTGCCGTAACGGTTTTTCTTATTAACGGTGTCAAACTGCAGGGCGTCATCACATGGTTTGACGAGGCGTCGATTCTGCTTCGCCGTGACGGCCATACCCAGTTGATTTATAAACACGCGGTATCGACGATTATGCCGAGCGCGGCGGTTGAAATTGTTTCAAAAACAGCCGAAGAGTAGATTTTGGCTGAGTATGTTGCCGAAATTCCGGCGCTAAAAGCTGCCGTTATCTATCCGCAGGCAGTAGGGCGGCCAGTGTCGTTTTATCCCGAACAGCGGTTGGCTGAAACGGTCGGACTTGCAGCAGCAATCAATCTTGATGTCTGTCACAGCGAGATTGTACGCATCCGCCAAATTCGTCCCGATGCTTATTTCGGCAGCGGCCTGACAGAACGTTTGCGGGAAATCGTAGCAGAGCGGAAAATTGAACTGTTGGTTGTCGATGCCGATTTAACCCCGATCCAACAACGCAATTTGGAAAAAGCGCTGAATTTGAAAGTTATTGACCGCACGGCTCTGATTCTGGAAATTTTCGGCGAGCGTGCCCAAACCCGGGAAGGCTGTCTGCAGGTTGAATTGGCTCATCTGACTTATCAACGCAGCCGTTTGGTGCGCAGCTGGACCCATTTGGAAAGGCAACGGGGCGGGGCCGGTTTTTTGGGCGGTCCGGGCGAAACCCAAATTGAGCTTGACCGACGGATCATTGACGATAAAATTGTCAAAATCAAAAAAGCGTTGGAGAAAATCAAACAAACCCGGGGATTGCAACGCAACGCCCGCAAACGGGTGCCTTATCCGGTGGTGGCGTTGGTCGGTTATACCAACACCGGAAAATCAACTTTGTTCAATCGCCTGACGGCCGCTCGAGTATTTGCCGAAGACCTGTTGTTTGCAACTCTCGATACAACGATGCGGCGTTTGAAACTGCCGTCCGGCCGCGAAGTTATCCTTTCCGATACCGTCGGTTTTATTTCTGACTTGCCGCATGAGCTGGTGATGGCCTTTCGCGCCACTTTGGAAGAGGTTTTGGAAGCCGATGTTATAGTTCAGGTGTTGGATGCCACCAACCCCGATTTCAAACAGCAGCGTAGGGACGTGTTGGAAGTGTTGCATGGTTTGGGTTTGGATAAAATCGAATATCAGGACAATTATCTTGAGGTTTATAATAAAGTAGACTTGCTGCCCTCATTTATCGCACCGCCGGCGGCAGTGACCGTCTCGGCGCTCAACGGAGAGGGATGTGACCGGCTTTTGCAGCGGTTGGACGATATTTTATCCGCCGGAAGCGCAATCGTCAGCGTTGATGTTGCGGCTGCAGACGGTAAAATGCTGGCATGGTTGCATCAAAACGGCGAAGTCGTGGCTTGTCGTCAGGAAGGCGAAAAACTGCATTTGGAAGTTAAGATGGATCCGGCAGTGCAAAACCGTTTAAATGCGATGTTAAAACAATCCTCTGATTGAAAAAGCTTTTTTCACGCCTATATCAAGGCGGAAAACAGTTTAGTGAGGAGAGTTTTGATGCTGGTTTTGCTGTGTGCTTTTATTTTGACGGCCTGTTCGTCGGTTCCGGATTATAACGAACAGCTGCAAGGCTGGGTGGGAGTGTCGGAAGAACATCTGATTGATAATTGGGGAATGCCCGACAATTCGTTTATGGTGGATCAGAATACCAAGGTGGTCACGTATGTAGAACTTGATAAAAAAGGGCGTCGCGATGCTTATCCCAACCTGATCGATTATCCGGCGATATCGCAACCGAACCTTCCCGGTCCCGATCCGGATCGCCAAGATGTTGAGTACTGTAAAATTTCGTTTACCATCAGCGGCAATATTGTGACCGGTTACAATTATAACGGTGACGATTGCACCGGATTTATTCTTGAAGCTCAGGGATTAAATTAGAACGCAGGCGTAAAGCACGGCAAAAAAGTGCATGACCGTTCCTGGCAAAACCATAAAATGCCACACGGCATGGGTATATTTTTTGCTTTTCCAAATGTAAAAGAAGACTCCGAGAGTATAGAAAAGGCCCCCGAGGACCAGGAAAACCGCGCCAGTGGCGCTGATTGAGGCAAATAATTGTTTGGAAGCGAAGACAATCATCCAGCCCATAATCAGGTACAAGGATATCGACCAGATTTTGGTTCCGCTTCCCGAAGTTACCAGTTTTAAAACGGTTCCGGCAACGGCAAGACTTCAGATGATTCCGAAAATCGACCAGCCGACCGTCCCCCGCAGATTGACCAGCAAAAACGGCGTATAACTGCCGGCAATCAGGTAATAAATGGCAATATGGTCAAATTTTTTAAGGATCTTTTTGGCATGCGGGTAGGGAATGGCATGATAAAGCGTCGAAGCCGTATAAAGCAGAATCATTGACACACCGAAAACAGCGGTGGAAACAATGGTCCATACATCGCCGTAACGAGCTGAAAAAACCAACCAGAATAGTCAGTGCCGCGACACTCAGGACAATACCGATGCCGTGGATGAGGCTGTGGCAAATTTCTTCCCCGCTGGTATACGGGCGTGTTACGGAGGCGCTGTTCATGATTTATATCTCCCTGAAAATATTTATGATTTAAACATAAGAGCAAAATGTTGGCCGGTCAAGCGATTAAGTTAACAAAAAACTAAACTTTGCCGCCTATAGTAAAGCATATCAATCAAAAAAGAGGTGTGCGATGTTGTTAAGTCAGATATTGTCGGGTGTTCCGACAGCCGAAGGAGAATGGTCGGATGTTGAAATCACTACAGTAGAAATTGATTCCCGCAAAGTCGAACCGGGAGCACTGTTTATTGCTTTGAACGGCAGCTGTTCGGACGGACGAAAATATATTCCGGATGCGGTGGCCAAGGGTGCGGCGGCAATACTTTATGACGGAGATTATCTGCTGCCGGCGGAAACAGCTTCCACAGTTTTTGTGAAAACGCTCGGAGATATGCGGGAAAACGTTGCCCGTGCCGCGGCCAACTTCTATAAACCGTTGCCGCCTTATATATCGGCTATTACCGGGACCAACGGTAAAACCTCGATTGCTGATTTTACCCGTCAGCTGATGCGTCATCTCGGTTATTCGTCGGCCAGTATCGGAACGATCGGCGTCGTTTCCGACGCGGCGGAAAATATCGAAACCCTGACGACGCCGGACAGCGTAACCCTGCATCGGATTTTGCGTGAGTTGGCACAAAAGGGAGTTGAATATGTCTCGCTCGAAGCTTCGAGCATCGGTATTGAACAGCATCGATTGGACGGTCTCAAGATCAAAGTTGCCGGCTTTACCAACTTTACCCAGGATCATCTGGATTATCATCAGACGATGGAAAATTATCTGCAAGCCAAAGAACTGCTTTTTTCCCGGGTTATGGAGGCGGATGGTACGGCTGTTCTCAATGCCGATATAGCCGAATTTGACCGGTTGTCGCAGCTTTGCCGCCAGCGCGGGATCCGGATAATGTCATATGGTAATAGAGGAAAAGAACTGAAAATTGTTTCCCGGCAGCCGCATGCGGCCGGACAAACGCTGGAAACCGAGATTTTAGGGCAGCGTTACCGGCTTGAATTGCCGCTGATCGGAGAATTTCAGGCGATGAACGTATTGTGCGCGGTGGGAATGGTGATTGCCTTACACGGGTTTTCGGGAAAGATAATCGATTATCTTCCGTCGGTCAAAGGTGCACCCGGGCGGCTTGATCTAGCCGGTCGTCTAAAAAACGGGGCCGGGGTTTATATTGATTATGCCCATACACCCGATGCGTTGGAAAATGTGTTGAAAACAATGCGCCACCACACTGAGAAAAAATTGTGGGTTGTCTTTGGCTGCGGTGGTGACCGTGACAAGTTGAAACGTCCGCTGATGGGAAAAATAGCTTGTGAACTGGCAGACCGGGTGGTTGTAACGGATGATAATCCGCGAACTGAAGATGCCGCCGAAATCCGCCGCCAAATTATGGCGGAATGTCCCGAGGCGGCAGAAATCGGTGACCGGGTTGCCGCAATTGAATATGCTGTTTCGCAACTTGAGGCAGGAGATATGTTGGTGATCGCCGGAAAAGGGCATGAAAACGGCCAGAAAATCGGCGATCATGTTATTCCGATGAATGACATGGAAGAAGCGACCAAAGCAATTGCCAAAAGTCAGAGATAATTTTTTGTTATTTTTATAAGAAACTCCCCGATTTCCGGGGAGTTTTTTTGTATTTAACTGCCTCAAAAAAAGGATCGTTTTTTTGATACGCCTTAAGTCTAATTGATGATAATTAAAAAAGCAAACATAAATCATTACAAAATAACAAATTTATTTAAAATCCGATATCGGCGTTTGGTCATAGCAAAAAAACGATCGTTTAAATGCATTTAAATGAGGATTGTGTACGATGACTAAATATACTTCTTTGGCAATTGCATTAACGGCAACCACTTTTTTAAGTGCGCCGGCAACTGCCGCTTTTTTGACTCCGACACTCGGAGAAAACAGTGCGTTTGCGTATTCCCAAGGTTCGGAGAGTGATTATAATTTTTTTGTTTCCGAGTTTGATAAAGCCGGCAAATTGACGACTAAGTATTACAAAATCAATCTGAAACCGGAACAATTTACCACCTCCAAGAGCATCAGCTGGACTGAAGTGGATGCAGACCAGAAAGATGCTGCCGATGTGGTGGAAATCAAACTGCCGAACGATCAAATCAAGTATTTCAAATATACCTATACCCAACCAAGCGGTTATGAAACAATTGCCAAACCTGAATTGGTTTTACCAACGATTAGCGATCCGGTTAATAGTAGGACAACTCAGCAGGGAGGTGCTGCTATTAATAACCCTATCGGAAATAACTATGGAAATATTGAAAGTAAGGTATTCAAAGACAACAAGGTTAGCGGAAAAATAATAATATCTACATCTTTAGCCTACGGTGGAAGTTTGAATATATATGGCGGTGCGGTTTATAATGGCGGCAGTATTGGAAACATCAATGCTGATTTTGTAGATAACACTGTAACCGGAACAGCAGAGGGATCAGAGGCTTACATCTTTATATATGGTGGTGTGATTTATAATGTTAAAAATGCTACAATCGGTAACATAACAGGTGACTTCATCGGTAATTATATCTCTTCAAGTAATGGTAATGCTTACGGTGGTGTGATCTACAATAATAGCACAATCGATAACATAACAGGTGACTTCACCGGTAATTATGTTTCTTCTGTTGATGGATCTGTTTACGGTAGTACGATTTACAATAACGGTACAATCGATAACATAACAGGTAACTTCATCGGTAACTATGCTTCTTCAGTTGATAGTAATGCTTATGGTGGTGCGATTTACAATAACGGCACAGGTGACATAACAGGTGACTTCATCGGCAACTATGCTTCTTCTGTTGGTAGTAATGCTTATGGTGGTGCGATTTACAATAGCGGCACAGGTGACATAACAGGTGACTTCATCGGCAACTATGCTTCTTCTGTTGGTAGTAATGCTTATGGTGGCGCGATCAGCAATATTCATAACATTATCAACAATATAACAGGTGACTTCATCGGTAACTATGCTTCTGGTTCAGGCAGAGTATCTGGTGGCGCTATTTATAATATTGGTTTAAATCTCAATAATATTAGCGGAGATTTTATTGGCAATTATGTCAAAAACACAAATAATGAAGCTCAAGGTGGTGCTGTGTATACGACCTCAGACATAACCTTCACTTCCAGTTTTGATACCCATTTCATGTCCGGTAACTATACGCAGGATATGACTCGCGGCAAAGTATACAATGTAATTTATGCATCGTCTGTATCGGGTACGCCGGTTGTTGCCTTTGACACCACCGGCGGTGGTGCCTGGGTAATTAATGATAACATGGAGGGCGGTAATTATGCCTTCACCGGCAATGATGTTATTGATGCCGATACCGGCACCACAACACAGTATGTGGCGATGAATAATGATATCA
>OHDN01001368.1_pt1 | contig 12698 bp, 14 predicted proteins | sample 1566971 | NCBI WGS metagenome assembly OHDN01 (sample SAMEA3879538, study PRJEB24766) | human gut metagenome | biome: human-associated habitat; feature: feces | place: USA | collected 1985/1987
TTTATTATCAAAGTTTCAAGAGATTATTCATTTCTCTCAACCTCTTTTCCCTTTGTTCATGATATGTTATACCACCGTTTTTAGCACTCGTCAAGTAGGACTGCTAACAATTTTTGTGAAGATTTTGTGAATTTTCTAAATTATTCTGAAAATTATATTATTTTAGCAGAAAGAGCCATCGTTTCCATAGCTCATTTTCATGTAAAATATGCTGCATTTATGTTACATTAAATATATGAAAAAAATAAAAAATGCTGTAACGAAACACCATATTTTTACATCAATAAATGTAACCCATATAAATTCCAGAAAAAAGGAGGTCGCACATGCAGGATATGGACGCAGTCTACCGTCAGCATTTTCGCATGGTGTATCAGTACCTGATGTCACTGACACACCAGCCGGATGTTGCGGAAGAACTGGCACAGGAAACTTTCTGCCAGGCTGTCAGCAGTATCCACCGCTATGACGGAAGCTGCAAGATCACTACATGGCTTTGTGCCATTGCCAAAAATCAATATCTGTCCTATCTGCGAAAGCACCCACTGCACGAAGATCTGACAGACACCGAAGCGGAACTTCCGCATACACCGTCTGCAGAGCAGAAGGCGCTTTCCTCCGCCGGAAAAATGGAATTGCTGCAATGCCTGCACCAGTTCCAGGAACCTTACCGGGAAGTGATCTATCTGCGGGTATTTGGAAATCTCTCGTTCCGGGAAATCGGACAAATTATGGGACAGAGTGAAAACTGGGCGCGCGTGATGTTTTATCGCGGCAAGGAGCGCCTGCGAAAGGAGCTGAACAAACATGAAAAATGATTTGACCTGTGAAGTCGTACAGGATCTGCTGCCAAGCTATGTCGATCACCTGACGAGTGACGTCACAAATACGGCGATCGAAACACATATCCGGGAGTGTGCCGACTGTCGCCGGATACTTTCCGATATGCAGACTCCGGAACCCGTGCCGGCAGAAACGGCAACGGATGCTTCAACTATCGACTTTTTAAAAAAGAGCAACAAAAGGAACAAACGCCGGATTCTTGCCGCCATCCTGATCGTGACACTGTTGCTCGGCAGCATCTGGGGATATCGGACGTATTTCTACCCTGCACCGCTGAAAAATACCGCACTGATCGACTATGCGGTTACCGTAAAAGACAATAAAACCATTCAGATTAAAGGATCTTTAACCGATCAGACACTTGGTGTTGCCGGAATCGACTACTCCTGTGATCCGGATCACCCGGAAACCGTCACAATCAATGTCAGAACCAACCGCATATCGGCAGCCGGGCACAATACATTTTCCGATAAAAAGACAGAAACCCATGCCGTAAAAAAAGTATATGTGAACGATCAGATTGCATGGGAAGACGGCACCTCTATTCTGCCGAAAGCAGCACAGATTTATGCCACGATCCATCCATACATCGGTGATATGTCTGCCAATGAAAAAACACTTGCGGCACTTGGCATCTCCAATGTATTTTCGATTGCAAACTTCAAACTGCAGACCACGGAAACCCCTTACGGCTGGACCATATATCTGGATGACGCATTTACAAAAAAACAGCAGACCACAGTTGAAAAAACCATGAAAAACTATGCCATGGTCATTCTCGCCTGCACCAAAAATCTGGGAAGTGTAACGTTTTCCTACACATTGGATGGAAAAACGACAGATTTTACTTATACGAAAGAACAGGGAGAAAATGAATTTCTTGGCACCTGTAACTACTTCCGCAGTTCTGCCACAGAGTTTCAGACACTGCTTGCAAAAACCGGCATCTTAAGCGATCCCGTCTTTTCCAGACTGTCCGGAAACCAGGGATACCGCCTGACGGAGCAGCTCAACAATGTTCCGGATGCGGAAATTACCGGGACGATTCAAAACGAAAAACAAAATATTATTAAGCAATATGAAAGTTATCTGCCGACCAACAGCTGGTCGCCGGGATCAATCAACAAATCATTTTCTTCCGAAAAAGATGCACTCGCTTATATCGGATACAAAAATCTGCCCTCCCACAGAAAGCAGACAGCATTTCCGTCAACGCAACCGCGGATAAAAAAGGAAACATCTGCTACATCTCGCTTTCCGAACTATACAGTTGTGCAGACGGACAGATCCATGTGACGGCCGCCGCCGATCTCTATACAGAATCATCCAACATCGGTTCCTATATCGATATGGACTATCCATCGTATGAGGAAACGCCGGATGCCGTATCCACCAACGAACTGTACACCACGGTTTCCGGCGATACCTGGCAAATGATTACGACCATCTCTCAGGGTGATGATTTCAATGATTCCATAGACGCTTACCGAACCGAAGACACGATTTTATATGGCATTCACATCGGTTACCCGTCGAACCTGAAAGAAAGCGCACAGGCAGAACTGAAAAAAATTTTAGAAAACGGCATCGGCCAGAACTAAGGGATTTATAAAAAATTAAGAAACCTTTTTCAAAAAGGTATTGAGACAGAAGAAAATGTTCATTATAATCCATTATAAAACAATAAGGTGAATACCCCGGCCGTATCCGGGAGAAAGGAAACATCCCATCCAGTCTGACTGGATGGGATGAACATTGATAAACATGAAATGGATGATAGCATCTGATATCCACGGCTCTGCATACTACTGCAGACAGCTGTTAAATGCATACAACCGGGAACAGGCCGACCGTCTGCTGCTCCTTGGTGATCTTTTATACCACGGTCCGCGCAATGATCTGCCGGAAGAATACGATCCAAAACAGGTGATTGAACTGCTCAACGCAAAAAAACAACATATTCTCTGTGTCCGGGGCAACTGCGATGCCGAAGTCGACCAGATGGTACTCCAATTTCCCATTATGGCAGATTACTGCGCCATTGCAGACGGTGATACGCTGATTTATGCCACCCACGGTCATACGTATAATGAACAGAACCTGCCTCCACTGCATCGCGGGGACATTCTGCTGCACGGACATACCCACGTCCCGGCATGCGTCCCACACGACACATATACCTGCATGAATCCCGGATCTGTTGCTATTCCAAAAGCCGGAAGCTGGCACGGCTACATGATTATGGAAAATGGCCGTTTCCAGTGGAAAACAATGACTAACGAAGTTAAAATGGAGTTTGCAGACGGAAAACGCATTCTCTAAACAAACTCTTTTACGGAAGCATAGATGCCTTCTGCATTCAGACCATACTTCTCAAGCAGTGCCACTGCCGGACCGGACTCGCCGAAGCAGTCCTGTACACCGATGGTCTTTACCGGTGTCGGTGCCTTTCTCGAAAGTGTCTCACATACAGCGGAACCGAGACCTCCGATGACGGAGTGTTCCTCAACGGTCACGACTTTCCCGCATTCTTTTGCTGCGGCAACGACAAGATCCTCATCGAGCGGCTTGATCGTATGGATGTTGATCACTTTTGCATCAATGCCATCTGCTGCAAGTTTTTCTGCGGCTGCGAGCGACTCGGACACACATAAACCGGTCGCAATGATTGCCACATCTTTGCCTTCCCGCAAGGTCACACCTTTGCCGATTTCAAATTTGTAATCCGGACGGTCATTGATGATCGGAACTGCCAGACGGCCAAAACGCATGTAAACCGGCCCTTCGTGTTCATATGCGGCTTTTACTGCTGCTTTTGCCTCGATATCATCACTCGGATTTAAGATGACCATGCCCGGGATGGTGCGCATGAGCGCAATATCCTCATTACACTGGTGCGTTGCACCGTCTTCACCGACGGAAATTCCGGCATGGGTTGCACCGATTTTTACATTCAGGTGCGGATAACCGACCGAGTTTCGCACCTGCTCGAATGCGCGTCCGGCTGCAAACATGGCAAACGAACTTGCAAACGGAACTTTACCGGTTGCGGCAAGGCCTGCTGCAATGCCGATCATGTTACATTCTGCGATACCACAGTCAATGTGGCGCTCCGGAAATTCCTTTTTGAAGATTGCAGTCTGTGTTGCCGCTGCAAGATCTGCGTCTAAAACATATACATCATCATGCTCCTTTGCCAGCTCTACGAGAGCGTTTCCGTAGCTGACACGGGTTGCGATTTTTGTTACTTCTGACATAATGCTTCACCTTCTTTCTTCAGATCTTCCATTGCGATCGCATATTCTTCATCGTTCGGCGCTTTTCCGTGCCATCCTACCTGATTTTCCATGAAAGAGACACCCTTTCCTTTGACCGTATGCGCAATGATTGCGGTCGGCTGTCCCTTGGTGTTTCTTGCCTCTGCAAATGCAGCGGCGATCTGATCCATGTCATTGCCGTCTGCAAGGTCAACCACATGAAAATTGAATGCTTTGAATTTCTCGTTGATCGGGTACGGAGAGCATACCTGATCCACCGGTCCGTCGATCTGCAGTCCGTTGTTATCCACGATCACAACGAGGTTATCCAGTTTGCGGAATCCGGCAAACATGGCAGCTTCCCATACCTGTCCTTCCTGAATCTCTCCATCTCCGAGCAGTGTATACACACGGTAATCGTCCCCGGAAAGTTTGGCGGACAATGCCATGCCGACTGCTGCGGAAATTCCCTGTCCTAAGGAACCGCTCGACATATCCACACCCGGAATGTGCTTCATGTCCGGATGTCCCTGCAGATACGAACCGAGGTGACGCAGTGTCTTTAAATCCTCGACCGGGAAATAGCCGCGCAGTGCCAGTGCGGAATACAGTCCCGGTGCAGTATGGCCTTTGGACAGTACAAAACGGTCTCTGTCCGGTTTCTTCGGATCTTTTGGATCGATATTTAATTCTTCAAAATATAAATAAGTAAAAATATCAGCTGCGGAAAGCGATCCGCCCGGATGTCCGGCTTTGGCTGCATGGACGGCAGTCACAATGCCTTTGCGGACTTCATTTGCCTTCCGCTGAAGCTCCTGTTTGTTCATGTTCGTTCCTCCGTATGCGTGAACATCAGCCCATGAAAATTGCCTGCGGCAATGGGCTGACGCTACATTTCAGATTTTCTTCGAAAATCTGAAATATTACTCCCCAAAAACTGCCTTATAGTCTGCCTGGAATTTTTCGATTCCCTGATCGGTAAGCGGATGCTTTGTCATCTGCTCGATTACCTTGTAAGGGATGGTCGCAATATCGGCACCTGCAAGTGCGCAGTCTGTTACATGGATCGGGTTACGGATGGATGCTGCAATGATCTCTGTGTCATATCCGTAAATATCAAAAATCTCTGCGATCTGACGGATCAGTTCGATACCCGGCTGGCTGATGTCATCTAATCTGCCAAGGAATGGGGATACATATGTAGCTCCTGCGTTTGCTGCAAGGATTGCCTGGTTTGCACTGAAGATCAGGGTAACGTTTGTCTTGATGCCCTCAGAAGAAAGTACCTTTACGGCTTTGAGTCCCTCTACGGTCATAGGAATCTTTACAACCATGTTTGGATGGATGGCTGCAATCTCACGTCCCTCTTTGATCATGCCCTCTGCATCTACCGTTGTTGCCTTTACCTCGCCGCTGATCGGTCCGTCAACGATGGATGTAATTTCTTTGATGACTTCTGTAAAATCTCTTCCCTCTTTTGCGATCAGGGATGGGTTTGTGGTAACTCCACAGATAACACCCATATCATTTGCTTTCTTAATATCCTCTACATTTGCTGTATCCACGAAAAACTTCATAATAAATACCTCCATTTTTATTTACGTTTGTTTTTATCTGTTAGCCTTAATATAGCACAGTTCAAAAGCAAACGCAAGTATAAAACAAAAGAGAATAAAAGTTAGTGCAAATAAATAAAAGGCACGGATACGGTTCTCTGCCTTTTGACAGAAAACGTATCTGTGCCTTTTTATATCAAAACAGCTTTCTTTATGATTGAAACCTTTTATATTCCAAGCACTCCTGCAGCACTGCGCAGTTCCGCGGCTGCCCGCTGCAGCTCAGCCGCCTGCTCTTCGGACACATTTCCCGGCTTTGTACGGCTGACCAGTTTCTTTACATAAGAAAGGCTGCTCTTGATCTGGTGACGCGCACCACTGTCGATGGTCTTTTTCTTCTCTTTATAAGCTACTTCCACCTGACGGATCAACGTGTCGGCCTCGCTTCGCGCATCAATATAAGCTTTTCTCTGCCCGTCTGTTGCTTCATATTCCGCGGCTTCTCTTATCGCGCGGTCAATCTCTGCGTCTGACAAATTAGAACTTGCCGTGATTGTGATCTCCTGATGCCGTCCGGTTCCCAGATCCTTTGCGGAAACCTGTACAATACCGTTCGCATCAATATCAAACGTTACCTCTATCTGCGGCACACCCGCCGGCGCCGGTTTAATGCCCCGCAGCTGGAACCGCCCAAGCAGCTTGTTGTCTCTGGCAAACTGACGCTCGCCCTGCAGTACTTTGATATCCACAGATGTCTGGAAATTTCCGGCAGTTGTAAACACTTTACTGAACCGTGTCGGAATCGTGGTATTCCGGTCAATCAGCTTCGTTGAAACACCTCCTACCGTCTCAATAGAAAGCGAAAGTGGTGTGACATCCATCAGGATAATCTCTGCCGCCTGTGATCCTGCCATCAGCGCACCGCCAAGTTTTCCACCCTGCACAGCCGCTCCCAGTGCCACACACTCATCCGGGTTTAAGTTACGTGAAGGTTCTTTTCCTGTCAGTCTGCGCACTTCCTCGAATACCGCCGGTACACGGGTAGAACCACCTACCAGAAGTACCATGCCCAGATCCGCTGCCGTAATTCCCGCATCCGAAAGTGCCTGCTGCACCGGACCTGCCGTGCGCTCAATGAGATCCATCGTCAGTTCTTCAAATTTTGCACGCGTCAGTGTCATTTCCATGTGCTTTGGCTCACCCTTTACGGTCGCAATAAACGGCAGGTTGATGCCCGTTGTGGAAGAGGAGGACAATACCTTTTTGGCCTTTTCCGCCTCCTCACGCACACGCTGCATAGCCGTCGCATCTTTCCGCAGATCCACACGCTCCGTGCGCTGGAATTCCGATACCAGATACTCCGTGATGCGCGCATCGAAATCATCCCCACCGAGGTGATTGTCTCCCGCGGTGGCCAGTACTTCGATGAGGTTGTCCCCGATTTCAATAACCGATACGTCAAATGTGCCGCCACCAAGATCATACACCAGAATTTTCTGTGGCTCCCCGTGATCCAGTCCGTATGCCAGTGCTGCAGATGTCGGCTCGTTGATAATCCGAAGAACATTTAATCCGGCAATCTTTCCGGCATCCTTTGTCGCCTGTCGCTGGGAATCACTGAAATATGCCGGTACGGTAATCACCGCATCCGAAACTGTTTCCCCCAGATATTCCTCCGCATCTTTTTTGAGTTTGCGCAGGATCATCGCGGAAATCTCCTGCGGCGTATACTGTTTGCCATCTATTTTTGCCCGGAACGCACTTCCCATCTCACGCTTAATGGAGAAAAATGTCCGGTCTACATTGACAGCTGCCTGTCGTCTGGCAGCATCTCCCACCAGGCGCTCTCCGTTTTTGGTAAATGCCACAACCGATGGTGTGGTCCGCGAGCCTTCCGCGTTTGTGATCACAACCGGCTGATCATTTTCCAAAACAGCGACACAGCTGTTTGTCGTTCCCAAATCAATTCCTATTACCTTACCCACGGTCTTTTCCTCCCTGTCTATGTGTATCCACACATCTCTTAATTACAAGAGTAAGTCGGGAAAGCCCCTGCGTCAAGGTTTCCGGCAGATATTTCACTTATTGTTTATACTTTTCATAATTCCTTCTGAATTACCACATCTCCGTGATACATCAGGAAGCGAAGCCCCACGGTCTTTTTGAGATCTCCATGTCCATGGTGCTTCATGTTTCCTGCCACAACTGCAATATTGGCATCTCCCTCTGTATTTGTACGGTCAAATGTAAACAGCGTGGAATTATGGTATTCCACCACCTCCGTATCCACTCCCAGATAATCCGACAATTCCGCACGCGCCCCGATCCGCAGGATATGTCCTCCTGCAATTGCGACACCCCCGTCAATTTCTTTTTTGCTCTGCGGAATTACCACACCGTCGCAGAGTATGATCATTTCTGCATCCATAGATTCGCCTCCTTTTCGACTCTTTTTTCGTTATATAAAAGAAGAGCTTCCTCTTATCCGAGAAAGCTCCTTTGCCAATCACCTGTTCTGTTTACGCCTACTGTAGCAGAAAACGATTGGAAACGCAAGTACACTCCCGTACCTTTTTCATACTACAAAAATACCAACTGCCAATATTCTTCCTGTATACTCTCTGTTCCCGGCAATCTTTGGTGCAAACCTGAGTGCATACTTTTTATCTTTTATTTGTGCAATAGCCTCATCCGGTGTATGATCTACCTTTAATTCCAGAATCATACAATCAGCAGTTTTATCACTTCTGTGTTATGGGCAAATTCAAGTATTTTTTCCATCACCTGAATCCGGTATCTTTTGAAAAAAAGAGCTGATCATGTTCGCCATAATTGTCTTTCCGAATCTGCGTGGTCTGGTGATACAGATATGACGATTTCCCGCACTTACATACGGAAACAGCCCTGAGCATAAGTGTTTTATCCACAAAATACGCGCTTAAGCACTCACTTTTATACAAAGTATATGGAGTTATGCTGTTCAAATATGTTCCCATAGTGTTGGCTCCTTTTCAACATAATTATCTTTTTCTGTATATTTTATTATACATGATGGCAGATATTTTTACGAGCCAATTACAAAATTTACTGCAACTGAATATGTCCACTCTTCATCCAATATACCTCATCACACAGTGAATACCCAGTCAGTCTCTTCCGGCACTACTTTATGGTATGTGACTGTACATGCTTCTTTTACCTATAACGGAACTTTACAGTAAAAAGAAAACCGTGATGCATCCTGATATGCACCACGGTTTTTCATACCCGTAAATATCATAAATCTCCGGCATATAATTTTATTGTGTCAGGCACCACATGTTTCACAACTTTTCGATGTCCGTAACCAGCATATCAACCTCGTCCTCCGTTGTTGCCCAGCTCGTACAGAAACGCTGCGTATCACCTTCGTCTTCAAAATAATACTTTTGCGCAAGCTCCTGCTTCTGCTGCTCCGTCAGAATAACAAACTGCTGGTTGGTAAAGCTCTCCACCGCAAACGGAACACCCTTGTCCTCAAACGCTTTCTTAATCTGCATCGCAAGCGCATCGGCGCGCTTCGCAGCCTCAAAATACTCGCCGCTCTCCAGCATCGTTGCAAACTGCAGTCCCATCAGCCAGCCTTTCGCAAGTACTGCACCATTCTGCTTCATGTAGGCCTTAAAGCGATACTTCAGATCCTGCGCAGTAATAATGAGCGCCTCGCCGAACAAAGCGCCACACTTTGTTCCGCCAATATAAAATACATCCGTCAATTCCGCAAAATCCTTCAAAGTAAGATCATTTTTCTCCGATCCAAGTCCATATCCCATGCGCGCGCCATCCACGAAAAGATACATCCCATATTTTGTGCACACATCATGGATCTCCTTAATTTCCTTCTTCGAATAAAGTGTACCTTTTTCTGTCGGGAAAGACAGATATACCATCTTCGGTTCGGTCAGATACTCCGGCTCGTCCTGATCGTAATACGCCTTGGCGCAAGCGGCGATCTGCTGCGCGGTAATCTTGCCATCTGTATTCGGAAGTTCCAGAATCTTGTGTCCGGTGTTCTCGATGGACGCCGCCTCGTGACAATTGATATGTCCGGTATCTGCAGCGATCACGCTTTGCACCGAAGATAATGCAGCAGCGATCACGACGTAATTCGCCTGCGTGGCTCCCGGAATGAATTTGATCAATGCATCGTCATCATCGACCAGCTTCTTTATGATGGTTTCCGCTTTATCGCACCACTCATCTTCCCCGTATCCGGCGTAGCTTGTGCTGTTCGTTGCGCCAAGTTCCTTCAATATGGATGCAAATGCTCCATGGTTGTAATCGTTATTAAATCTTATCATTTCTTACATACTCCTGTTCAATTAGAAAAGGCATCAAATAAAATGGTTTCAGTAACAAGTTTTCTTCCTTTCCAACATCCTTCTGCGACAATAAATATATATCATGCACATTTTTCGAAAACTTTTTATCGAATACCTTTATCGACTCATGTTTTCCAGATCCAGATGATTTAATTTCGAAAGCGTTCACTTTGCTTCCTTCCGAGATCAGGAAATCCACTTCATAATAATGCGTACTGCCTGACTTTTCCCATGTGTGATAGAAAAGCTCTCTGCCAGATGCCGCGATCATTTGTGCAACCAGATTTTCATATAAGAATCCGAGATTAGCCGGTAATTTGTCAGAAAGCAGCTTTGCGTACACATCATTTTCTGTCACCGGTCGATCCATAAACATCAATGTAACAAACAATCCTGTATCTGCGAGGTAGAGTTTGTAACTGTCAAAATCCTTTGTGTCTGCTAAACTCACACGTGGATCGGTTGAATTATAACACGGCAAAATTGTTTTTGAATCAATCAGCTCATATAATAATTCCTCTGTTTTTGCTTTACTCTTCTTCCCGATTGCTGTTGAAATCCGATATTTTTTTGAATCTTTGGCGAGCTGCGCCGGAATCGAATGATACAATGCAGAAATTCTTCCAGACGCATCAATTTTCTTAAAATCATCTTCATACAATGATATGATCTGTCTCTTGACCATATCAATTTCCGAGAAATTCTTACCTTCCGTGTATGCTTCTACCGCCTGCGGCATTCCCCCAACAGCCATATAAATACGCAGATCTCGCATTAATTTTCGATTCGTTGCCTGTCCGATTGCAGATCCTGTACCATAAATCTGGCGCAAGAGTTCATAATTACCTCCTGTGGCATCACAAAATTCTTCATAGTCCATCGGATATACCTGTATCTTCATCTCCTCCGACGGAATCAAAATGTCTTTTACATTTTTCTTAATCGAGATTAGAGATCCCGTTTCCAGATAACTATATCTGCCATCTGCCACCAGATGCTTGATAGCCTGCCTTGCCTGTGGAAAAAGCTGCACTTCATCAAATATGATCAATGATTCATGTTCGTATAAAGTCACTCCTGTTTCGGCCTGAAGACGCAAAAAGAACATATTTAAATTTCCCACATCCTCAAAACAACTGCGTATATTGTCCGTTGTCTTTGAGAAATCAATCAAAAGATAAGACTTGTATTCATTTTGCCCAAAAGACTCCGCGATCGTTGATTTACCGACTCGTTTGGCCCCCTCTAGCAAAGCCGCATATTTATCTGAGTATTTTGCTTTCCATTCTAACAATCTGTCATATGCTTTCCGTTTAAAATACATCATTACCTCCCAAATATATCCTTGTTATAACATGAACCTGGCATTTCTTCAAGATTATATTTTGCATTTTTGTCCGTTTCTTCAAGATTTTCATCAAAAAAAGCGCCCTTGTCTGATATGATACCTCTAAAGTAGACAGATTAAATATTTATTGTGTCAGGCACCTCTGATTTCTGATTTCAGGTGCTTATTACCTGAAAATGAATATTTTTTAAAAAGTGGGAATAGAATAATGACAGAAGATACAGATTGTGTTAATATTTGTTTGAAAATTATATTACCGAAAAATAGAAAAAATTCGAAAAGTGGGAATAGGGGATGGCACCATGCAGCTTATAGTAAGAAAAAAGTATTTAGATGAACTGATTGAATTGTATGGGACACCAGATATAAAAGTTATCACGGGGATCAGACGAAGCGGCAAATCCGTATTGCTGCAAGAGTTTGTTACATACTTGCAATCAATAGTATTTACGCCAAAGGAATCTATGATATTTACATTACCGGTTCAAATGCATTTTTGCTGAGTTCAGATTTGGCAACACTTTTTACCGGAAGAACGATGGAAATAAAGGTATATCCATTTTCTTTCATGGAATATCTAACTTATTATGAAATTACAGATGGATATGACGATGCATTTGATCAGTATGTCCGAACTGGTGGCATGCCGGGGGCTTATGTATATAAGACTGAGGATAGACAGTATGACTATGTTAGAGATGTGTATTCAACCATTCTTGTCAGAGACTTGGTAGAAAAGTATAAGATAAGAAATAAATCAGAGTTTACCAATATATCAGAATTTATGATGGATAATATTGGTAACTTACTTTCTCCAAATAATATCAGCAAAACCTTAAACAATGACCGAAGTGAGATAACTCGAAAGACGGTATCGAAATATATTGGTTATTTGGAAAATGCTTTTCTGTTCTATGAGGCAAAACGGTATGATTTAAAGGGGAAAAAATACCTAGCGAACAATAGCAAGTATTATCTTTGCGATTCATCATTCCGTTATGCAGTCAATGGTACACGAAACATGGATTTTGGAAGAGTTTATGAGAATATTGTTTATCTGGAGTTACGCAGAAGAGGATATGAGGTATATGTTGGCAAACTCTATAAAAGAGAAGTGGACTTTGTGGCTAAGAAACGTGAGGCACAAATATATATTCAGGTAAGCGATAATATTTCGGATGAAAAAACATTTGAAAGAGAACATTCACCACTGCTTGCAATAAGGGATGCTTATCCTAAGATGATAATTGCAAGAACGCATCATGAAACCTATGATTATCAAGGTGTGCAAGTTGTTGATATTTGCAGATGGTTACGGGAATAATATCATTTT
>OHDN01001376.1_pt1 | contig 12635 bp, 8 predicted proteins | sample 1566971 | NCBI WGS metagenome assembly OHDN01 (sample SAMEA3879538, study PRJEB24766) | human gut metagenome | biome: human-associated habitat; feature: feces | place: USA | collected 1985/1987
CCCGCGGTTCCCCGAGCGCAGGTGGCGGGGCGCCGGGACGGCGATCCCGGTCTTCTCGCTCCGTACGGAAGAGGATTTCGGCGTCGGCGAGTTCTACGACCTGAAACGGCTCATCGACTGGGCGGCCGCCACCGGGCAGCGCGTCATCCAGGTACTGCCGATCAACGATACCACCATGACCGGCACATGGGAAGACTCCTACCCCTACAACGCCAATTCGACCTTCGCCCTGCACCCGCAGTTCATCCGGCTGCCGGCCGCGGGCGTCGTGGAGGACGACGAGTACCGCACCCTGCGCAACGAACTGAACGCCCTCCCCGAAATAGACTACGAACGGGTCAACCGGCACAAACTGCGGCTGCTCCGCCGGGCGTTCGAACGCCACGGAACCCGCACTGCGGCACGCCGCGACTACAAGGATTTCATCGCCGCCAACAGACACTGGCTCATCCCCTATGCCGCCTTCTGCACGCTGCGCGACGAAACGGGCACGCCCGACTTCACCCGCTGGGGCGGCTTCGCCCGCTATGACCGCAAAGCCGTCGACGCCTACTGCCGCAGCCACAGCCGCGACATCGCATTCCACTGCTATGTCCAATACCACCTGCATACGCAGTTGTCCGAGGTCTGCGCCTACGCCCGCGACCACGGCATCGTCCTCAAGGGCGACCTGCCCATCGGCATCAGCCGCACGAGCGTCGACGCATGGCTCTACCCGCACCTGTTCCACATGGACTCGCAGGCAGGGGCTCCGCCCGACGCATTCTCGGCCGTCGGGCAGAACTGGGGATTCCCGACTTACAACTGGGAACGCATGGCACGCGACGGCTACGCCTGGTGGCGGGCACGCATGGCCAAGATGGCCGAATACTTCGACGCCTTCCGCATCGACCACATCCTCGGGTTCTTCCGCATCTGGGAGATTCCCGCGCATGCCGTACACGGGTTGCTGGGCTATTTCAACCCCGCCCTGCCCTATTCCGCAGATGAACTGCGCGGCATGGGCTTCGACACGCAGGACGGACGCTACACCACCCCGGCGCCCGACGAACACATGCTCGGGGAACTGTTCGGCGACCTGGCCTGCGAAGTCCGCGCCACCTGCATGAAGGAGGGGCGGTTACTGCCCGCCTATGCCACCCAGCGCAAGGTCGCAGCCCGCTTCCCGGGCGACGACGAACGCCAGACCCGGCTGCGGGAAGGGCTCATGGCATTGCTCGACGACGTGCTCTTCATCGAAGACCCGCGCCGCAAGGGCTATTTCCACCCCCGCATCGCCCCCCACTCGACGCACGCCTACCGCCGGCTCGACGGAGAGCGCCGTGCAGCCTTCGATCGGCTCTATACCGACTTCTTCTACCACCGGCACAACCGTTTCTGGCAGGAATCCGCCCTGCGCAAGCTCCCGGTGCTCCTCTCGGCGACCGAGATGCTGACCTGCGGCGAAGACCTGGGCATGATCCCCGACAGCGTCCCCGAGACGATGCACGAACTGCAAATCCTCTCGCTCGAAATCCAGCGCATGCCCAAGACGCCGGGGGAACTCTTCGCCGACCCGGCGCACTACCCCTATTTCTCGGTCTGCACCACTTCGACGCACGACATGAACCCGCTGCGGGCATGGTGGGAGGAAGACCGCGAACTCACGGCGCGCTTCTACCACGAAGCACTCGGCATCGGGGGCGACGTTCCCTATTTCTGCGAGCCGTGGATATGCCGGCGCATCCTCGACATGCACCTCAATTCCCCGGCGATGCTCACCATCCTGCCGTTGCAGGACTGGTTCTCGACCGACGGGGAACTGCGCTACCCCGACCCGGCCAAGGAACGCATCAACGTCCCGGCCGTCGCCCGATACTACTGGCGTTACCGGATGCACCTCCCGCTCGAGGAACTGCTGCACAAGGAGACTTTCAACGAGTCGCTGCACGACATGATCGCCTGCAGCGGGCGCCGCTGACGGGCAGACTGCGGCAGCGCCGACCCCGGCCGCAAAAATAAGGGGCGCCCCGGAATTTCCGGAGCGCCCCTTTTATCATGCCGCCGCGCCATCCTCCCGGGTGCCCCTGCGGAAACCTCCCACGGGAATCCCTTCCAGGCACCTCTCAACCGAAGCCCTCGAAGGAGGCCTTCGGAGAAACGCCCGCAGCATGATCCTTCAAAGTGAACTTTCAGTCCTCGGCGGAAAATTCCAGAGGAACTCCTCTGCGGAACTCCCCTCTCCCGCCGGAACCCTACGCCCGCCGGAACCGGAGCTCCCCCCGCAGGAACGGGAACCAGGAAGGCCGGAGGACAAAACCCGGAAACGGAGGGGGGGGGCCGAAGACCTGCCCGCCGCGACCAAGGCTCAGCCATTCCCCTCCAACCACTTCAGGAAGTCGTCGACCCGCGACCGGCTCACCACCATCTCGAACTCCGGACGCGGACGTGCCGTGATCTTCAGCCGGTTGCCCAGGTATTTCACGATGCTGACGATCGCCGGCATGGCGATGATGCAACTGCGCGATATGCGGAAAAACCGCCCGGGATCCAGTTCGTCCGAAAGGACGTCGAGCGACTGATCCATGATGTAGCGGTTGTTGTCGTTCGTGACAAGGTAGGTGTTTTTCTCTTCCGAGTAGAAATAGGCGATGTCGGTGGTCTGCACCGGGACGATCCGGTCGTTGAAACGCACGACATAGCGCTGTTTGTATTCGCGCGGGCTGCGGATTGCGTTCAGCAATACGTCGGGGTCGATGCCCCCGCTCCGCACACGGCAACGTTCCACGGCACGCCGCAGCGCCGCGAGGTCGATCGGTTTGAGCAGGTAGTCGATGCTGTTGACCTCGAACGCCCGCACGGCGTAATTGTCATATGCGGTGGTCATGATGACCCGCGCCGTCACGTCCACCTGGCGGAATATCTCGAAGCAATCCCCGTCCGAAAGTTCCACGTCCATGAAAATCACATCGGCACTGTTCCCCGGCGTGCGCAGCCAGAGCACCGTTTCCCTGACCGAGCCGGTCGTCCCGACGATCCGTACGTCGGGAAAATGCTGGGTCAGCGCTCGCGCCAGGTTTGCCTGGGCCATCATTTCGTCTTCTACGATCAGTACGTTCATATTACAGCAACGGTAAGGTGACACAATATTCGGTATCGGTACGGCGTATCCCGATCGGGATGCCCGACAGGTCGAGGTACTGCTGGCGGATGTAGTTCAGCCCCACACGGGTCGAGGGGTTGCCGGATACTTTCAGCTGAAGGTTGTTCGACACCGTCACGGCTCCGGCCCCGGCGACGATGCGGATCACCAGCGGCCGGTCGGCCCCCACCGAGTTATGCTTGATGGCGTTTTCGATCAGCAACTGCACCGAGCAGGGCAGGACATGGCGGTTCATGGCCTCGTCCGAAATGTCGGTCTCCACGCGGAACCCTTCGGGGAAACGCACCTGTAACAGGTCGACGTACATCCCCACGAAGGCCATCTCCTCGCGCAGGCGCACGAGTGTCTCCTCCTCGTTCTGGAGCATGTAACGGTAGATGCCCGCCAGTTTATGGATGTAGGCGCTGGCCTGCTCCGTGCGCTGCTCGCAGACCAGGCAGTCGAGGATATTGAGCGAGTTGAACAGGAAATGGGGGTTGACCTGCTGTTTGAGTTTCATGTAACGGAACTGCGCCTGGTGCGCCTTGCCGCGCTCGGCACGCAACACGGCACGTGCGACCAAGGCGTAATCGACCATAAATACGACCGAATAGAGGGTCACCTCGACCAGCAGGGTGACGATCCACAGTTGCAGGAACTCCCGTGCGGTGAACGAGCGGTCGAAGGCGAACGGCAGGTGCAGCCCCGTAATGAGCGCCACACAGGCCGACGTGAGCAGCACGAACAGGAGGAAGGCCGCGATTTCGGCGATCAGGCCGTGCCGGGTTTCACGCCTGCGCGTATGCCGGACATAGATGATATTGACGCACAGCAGGATAATCAGTGCCGCGGAGTTGGAAGCCAGCAAGTCGGCCATGTGGTAGAGGCGGTCTGTGGAAAAGGAGGGCGAGGCGAAAAGCTCGACATAGGCCAGCCTCAACACGAAAATCACCCCCACGGCCAGCAGCAGCAATCCGATACGAGGCGTCCATGCCGAGGAACGGCTCTCCGCGTCGTCGCCGCGGCGGAATAATTTGGTGAACCACACGATGCTCCAGCCCAGTATCTCGGTGGTAATGAAGGTCGAGACGGCATGCACCACGGGCGGGGAGTGCAGCACCATTTCGATCAGCTGCGCGCCGCCCGTGCCCAGCAGGTAGCCGATCACGTTGACGACGATCACGCTCGCGGCGGTGAATTCCACATTCAAGCCGCGTTTGAGGCAGATCAGCACGATCAGCACGATCGTCAGCAGCGTCAGCACCAACTCGTCGTTGATCCCCGCCAGATGGCACGAAAGGGCGACCACGGCATGGAGCACGGCGAACAGGTGGATGATTCCGGACACTTTGAGCGATCGCATATAGGCTGACTGAGGCTGTATTAAAGTATATACGGGTTTTGTTTATTATGAATAAAGGTAGTGTTTTTCCGCGGAAATTCCAAATCGTCCCCCGCGGGCTACCGTTCGTCGCAAAAATCCGCCCGTTCATCCGGCTGAACCTTCCGTTCGTCGCCCTGCGGTTCACCGTTCGGATTTTTTTATTAAAATTTGTATAACCTGAAAACCAACCGAAAAACCGAAATGACCAAGCCTAAACTCTCATTTTGGCAGATTTGGAACCTCAGCTTCGGCTTTCTCGGCGTGCAGATCGGATATTCGCTCCAGAATTCCAACACGTCGAGCATCTTCGAATCGCTGGGGGCAGATGTCAGCCACCTGAGCTATTTCTGGCTGGCGGCACCGCTGGCCGGCATGATCGTCCAGCCCATCGTGGGGCTTTTTTCCGACGGCACCTGGACGCGCTGGGGTCGCCGCATCCCCTACATCCTGGGCGGGTCGCTGATCTCGGCGCTGGCGCTGGTGCTCATGCCCAACTGCCCCAAACTGCTCGCCTTCGCCCCGCTCGCCATGGGGGCTTTCATCCTGCTGTTCATGGATTTGTCGTTCAACGTCACGATGCAGCCCTTCCGGGCGCTGGTGGCCGACATGCTCGACGATTCGCAGAAGACACAGGGCTACGTGGTACAAACCTTCCTGATAAACCTCGGTGCGGTCGTCGGCGCTATCCTGCCGCTCGTCATGACATGGCTCGGCGTGTCGGACGAGGCCGCTCCGGGGCATGTTTCGCCGCACATCGCCTACTCCTACTATGCCGGGGGCGCGATCCTGCTGCTCACGGTGCTCGTCACCTCGTTCAAGACACGGGAATATCCGCTACAACAACCTCTCCGAGGAGGACGCCAAACCGGTGAGCTTCGCCGGCCTCATGCGCAACGTCCCCGGCGTGATGGTGCGGCTGGGCGTCACGCAGTTCTTCTCGTGGGCGGCGCTCTTCCTGATGTGGACTTACCTCAAACCCGCCATCACGGGTGTAGTCACCGACCATGCCACGGGCGAAGTGCTCTCGGCCGGCGCCACGCAGACATGGGTCGGCGTGCTCAACGGCACCTACCCCATCCCCGCCTGCATCGCCACCCTGTTCCTCGGGCGCGTCGCCGCGCGCTACGGCAACAAACCCGTCTACGCGGCCTGCCTGCTCGCCGGGGCGCTGGGCTTCGCGGGGTTGTGCCTGCTGCACGACCAGTACGCGCTGATGCTCCCGATGATGGGGATCGGCATCGCCTGGGCGGGCATCCTCGCCATGCCCTACGCCATCCTGTCGCGCGCGGTCGAGCCACGCCGCATGGGCGTATACATGGGTATCTTCAATTTCACGATCACCGTCCCCCAGATCGTCATCGGACTGACCGGCGGTGCCATCGTCAAGTACTGTTTCGCCTCCGATGCGGCCGACATGCTGGCGCTCGCCGGGGTATTCATGCTGCTGGCCGCCGTGTCGGTCTTCCTGGTCAAAGAACACAAGGCCCAATGACCTACAATCCATAAAATCAACTTATAAACTAACCAAAATTCTTATGAAACGATTTTTAACTATGTGTGCGGGTATCTTGCTCATATGTCAATTTACCCCCCCCTCACGCTGGCGCAAAACGCTGGTTATGAGGTAAAAGGCGTAGTTGTCGACAAGTCCGGGATGCCGATCCTGGGCGCTACCGTCGTCGAAAAGGGCACGACCAACGGTGTCTCGACGGGCATCGACGGCGACTATGCCATCCGCGCCGCCGGCCCCGAGTCGGTCATCGAGGTCAGCTATGTCGGTTACAAGACCGTCAGCCTGGTGGCCAGTTCGTCGCTGCTGGCGCACCTCACGCTCGAAGAGGATGCCATGGGCATCGACGACGTGGTGGTGATCGGCTACGGTACGGTCAAGAAGAACGACATGACCGGTTCGGTCGTGGCGATCAAGGCCGAAGAGTTCAACCGCGGCGCCGTGGTCTCCACACAGGACATGCTCAAGGGTAAGGTTCCGGGCGTGCATATCATCCCCGGCGACGGAGGCCCCGGATCGAGCGCCACCATCCGCGTGCGCGGTGCGGCTTCGCTCAACGCCTCGAACGACCCGCTGATCGTGATCGACGGGGTGCCCATCGCAGTCGACGGCGGCAAGGGTATGGCCAACCCGCTGGAGACGATCAACCCCAACGACATCGAATCCTTCACCGTGCTCAAGGACGCTTCGGCGGCGGCCATCTACGGTTCGCGCGCCTCGAACGGCGTCATCCTCGTCACCACCAAGAAGGGGCGCGGCAACACGCCCCGCGTATCGTACAGCGGCAGCGTGAGCGTCCAGACCAACTCCGACGAGCTGCCCGTGATGTCCCCCGGCGAGTTCCGCACCTACATCGACCAGGTGTATCCCGCAGGTACGACCACGGGCGACAAGGTACAGTCGATGCTCGGCGACAAGAACACCAACTGGCAGGACTTGGTCTTCCGCACCGCCATTTCGCATGACCACAACGTCAGCCTGATCGGCAACATCAACGACCGCATGCCCTACCGTGCATCGGTGGGCTACACCAACCAGCAGGGTACGCTCGAAACATCGAAATACGAACGCGGGACGCTCGACCTGAGCCTCTCGCCCAACTTCTTCGACAAGCACCTCACGGTCAACCTCAACGCCAAGGGCGTCATCACGTCGCAGCGCTACGCCTCGGGCGGCGTGGTGGGTTCGGCGGCCTTCTTCAACCCCACGATCGACCCCTATTTCCGCAACGACGACGGTTCGATCGACTACACGACCACCAACGGATACTGGAACTACGGATCGGGCCGCGGCGAGGACTTCACGCCCAACACCCTGCTGGGCGCAGGCCCGCTCTCGCAGCTCTACGACCGCGACAATACGGCGCGTGCCAAGCGTTTCATCGGCAACGCCCAGATCGACTATAAGGTTCACGGCTTCGAGGCGCTGCGCTTCAACCTCAACCTCGGCCTCGACGTATCGAGCGCCAAGACCTACGACGGCGTGAACCCCGGCTCGTTCCAGGCATACACCGACACCGAGGCCCGCGGCTGGGGACAGTATTCGTGGACGACGAACTTCCGCCGCAACCAGCTGCTCGAATTCTACGCCAACTTCAATAAGGAGTGGGGCATCCACCACCTCGACGTGATGGCCGGTTATTCGTGGCAGCATTTCTACAGCTCCGACCACTCGGTATCCTATTTCAACGAGACGCACGAGCAGAAGGGCGAGGATTCGCGCTACCCGTTCAACCGCCAGGAGAATTACCTGCTCTCGTTCTACGGACGCCTGAACTATTCGATCGCCTCGAAATACCTTTTCACCTTCACGCTGCGTGACGACGCCTCATCGCGTTTCTCGAAGGATACCCGCTGGGGCCTCTTCCCTTCGGGCGCCTTTGCGTGGAACATCGCCGAGGAGAATTTCCTGAAGGATTCGCGTGCCGTCTCGGCCCTCAAGCTGCGCGTCGGCGTCGGACAGACCGGCCAGCAGGAGATCTTTTCGAACTATCCCTACCTGGCGCGTTACTACATGTCGACCGACGTCTATAAGACCTATTACATGGGCAGCGCCGGGCACATGTTCTACCTCACGCCGGGCGCCTACGACCCCAATATCAAATGGGAGACCACGACGACCTACAACGTCGGCCTCGACTTCGGGTTCCTCGGCGGCCGCATCAACGGTAGCGTCGACTGGTACCTGCGCCAGACGGACGACCTCCTGAACAACGTCATCACCCCCATGGGCTCGAACTTCGGCAACACGGTGCTCACCAACATCGGCTCGATGGAGAACAAGGGCGTGGAGTTCAACCTGAATTTCATCCCCGTGCAGACCAAGGACTGGAACCTCACGGTCGGCTTCAACGGCACGTTCCAGCACACCGAGTTCACCAAGCTCAACAACACCGACGACCCCGACTACGCCATCCAGGTGAGCAGCATCACCAAGGGTACGGGCAACCTGCTCCAGCGCCACATGGTAGGTTATGCACCCTACACCTACTACTGCTTCCAGCAGGTTTACGACCAGGACGGCAAGCCGATCCAGAACGCATTGGTGGATCGCAACAAGAACGGTCAGATCGACCAGGGCGACCGTTACATGACCGACAAGAGCCCCAACCCCGACTTCTTCTACGGCATCAGCCTCAAGCTGAGCTATAAGAATTGGGACTTCGGCTTCAACGGCCACGGTTCGGCAGGCAACTGGGTCTTCAACGACTTCGCCTCGGCCAACTCGACGTCCAACATCGACATCAACGCCGGCAACCTGCCCAACTTCGCACGGCTGGTCAAGAAGACCGGCTTTACGAAGGCCAACAGCGGCGAGCAGTGGTATTCGGACATGTTCCTCGAAAACGCTTCGTTCTTCCGCATGGACGACATCAACCTCGGGTACACGTTCAACAAGATTGGCAACTGGAAGGGCTCGATGCGCGTCGCCTTCGGCGTGCAGAACGTATTCGTCATCACCGATTACAGCGGCGTAGACCCCGAAATACCGGGCGTCAACGGCATCGACGGCTCGATCTGGCCGCGCCCGCGCACCTATTCGCTGCGTCTGAATGTAAACTTCTAAAAACGAACGAACCATGAAAATCGACATAAAACATTTCGCCTTGGCGGCGGCAGGCGCAACGATGCTGCTCACTTCGTGCATCGGGGATCTCGACACCCTGCCCCTCAACCCGTCCGACTCGACCTCGGAGACCGTCTACGGGAAAGACGAGAACGGCTACCTGGCCGGGCTCACCAAACTCTATTTCAATTTCGTCTCGAACGACACCACCGACCTGCAGGTCAGCGACGGTGGCGCCTCGGAGCTCATCCGCGCATTCTGGACGATCCAGGAGGTTACGGCCGACGCTTGCAAATGCGCCTGGGAGAACGACGCCTGGGTACGCGCCATGAATACCGACACGTGGTCCGACGCCGACAACGACGCGACCTACGCCGTCTACGTACGTACGTTGCAGGGCATCGCCTACGTGAACGAGTACCTGCGCCAGACCGCCTCGGACAAACTCTCCGACCGCGGCGTGAGCAGCGAACTGGCCGCCAGGATCCAGAGCTTCCGCGCCGAGGCCCGTTTCCTGCGCGCCTATTTCTACTGGATCGCCCTCGACGTGTTCGGCGACGTGCCGTTTACGACCGAGACCTCGCCCTTCGGCGGCGGTGTGAACCCCAAACAGGCCTCGCGCAAGGATGTCTTCGACTACTGCATCTCGGAGCTGACCGACCTGGCTTCGGACGAAAGCGCGATGCCTGCCGCACGCTCGAACTACCCGCGTGCCGACAAGGGTGCGGTCAACGGCCTGCTGGCCCGCATGTACCTCAATGCCGAGGTTTATGCCGGCACCCCGATGTGGACGGAGGCCAAATCCGCCTGCGAAGCGATCTTCGGCATGGGCTACTCGCTCTGCCCGGAGTATTCCGACCTCTTCCGCGGCGACAACGGCGAGAACGCCGACGCCCTGAAGGAGATCATCTTCGGCGTGGCATACGACGCCGAGCAGACGCAGTCCTACGGCGGCACGTCGTACCTGACGCTGGCAGCCATCGCCGCCACCGACGTGACGGCCGAACAGAAGATCAACGGCGTGAACAACGGCTGGGCCGGCATCCGCGTACCCTACGAATACGTACAGAAATATTTCAACGCCCGCAACGCGGACTACACCACGGGCGAATATACGGTCAACGACAAACGCGGCGGAATGTTCTACATCAAAGGCCGCCAGGAGTCGATGAACGATGCGCTCTATGTCTTCCTCAACGGGTGGACTTGCCTCAAGTTCAACAATATCCCCCACGACATGACCAACGACGAATTCCTTGCCACGGCTGCATCGAAGGCATACAGCGACATCGACTTCCCGATGATCCGCCTGGGCGAGATCTACCTGATCTACGCCGAGGCCTGCATGAACCTGGGACAGGCCAACACCGCGCTGCCGAAGCTCAAGGAGCTGACCGACCGCGCCGGGGTATCGGCCCCCTCGTCGGTCACGGCCGACTACCTGCTCGAGGAGCGTGCCCGCGAGCTGATGTGGGAGGGGCACCGCCGCACCGACCTGATCCGCTACGGCAAGTTCACCACCCCGTCGTTCCTCTGGACATACAAGGGCGGCACCTTCACCGGACAGGGGTTCGATGATTACATGAAAATCTTTGCTATCCCTTCGTCGGAACTCGCTTCCAACCCCGAACTGCACCAGAATCCCGGCTACGGAAACGCAACCGATAAATAACCAACCCTAAAAATCGTACGACTATGAAAATTACACGATATGCGATGATGCTGGCGGCTGCGACGGGGCTCCTCTCCGCCTGCCAAAAGCTCGACGAGGTAAAGGCCTACGACCCCGACAAGGTCGTGGCGCCCGTGCTGCATGCGCTGCCCGGGGAGATCGTCATTACGCCCGACAACATGGGCTCGACGCAGACCTTCACCTGGGACGCCGCCGACTTCGGCGTCCGCACCCAGATCAACTACTCGATCGAAGCCTCGTACAACGACGGTGCGAAACTGGTGCTCTTCACGGGAATGAACGGCACCTCGTCGGAACAGACCTATGAAAGCCTCAACAACATCCTTGCGCTGTCCGTGGAAGACGGCGGCCTGGGGGTTCCCTCGGGCGAACCTACGGACGTGGATTTCTACATCAGCGCCACGATCGGCACCGACTTCGAGAAATTCTACTCCGCCCCCGCCACCGTCCGCATGACCGTGACGACGGCCGAGCGTACCTATCCCCAGGTCTGGGTAATCGGCGATTACTGCGGCTGGAATTTCGACAACGCACAGGGACTGTTCTGTTTCTCCGGCGACGAGGTCACCTACGAAGCTATCGTTGACTTGGGCGAAAAAGCCGCCAACGGCTTCAAACTGAGCGGCGAAGCCGGTTGGAACGATGCCTGCAACTGGGGCACCGACGGCGATGCTGCGGCACCGGAAACGGAAGCCCCGTCGATCACGCTGATCTCCAGCGGCGGTTCCGGAAACATCATGGTCTATTCCAAGCGCTTCTACCGCTTCGTATTCGACCGTTCGACATTAACGTTAAGCAATAAGCTGTCGTTCAACTCGATGGGTATTATCGGCGATGCCACCCCGGGCGGCTGGGACACCGACACGGAGATGAATTTCGACACCCAAAAACAGCGTTTCTGGGTCGACGTCACACTGACCGCCGGGGAATTCAAATTCCGTGCGGACAACGACTGGGCGATAAACTTCGGCGGGGCGGACGGACGCCTTTCGCAGAACGGCGACAACATCAAGGCCACGGCGGGCAACTACCGCGTATACGCAACCCTGAACAACTCTGCGGAGATCACCTACGAACTCAATGCCGGCGACTACGGCACGGGCGGCGGCGAAGAACCCGACCCGGGGCCGGAAAAGGCCGACTGGTACATCCACGGCCAGACCGTCGCAACCCCCGACTGGGGCCCGACGGCCATGGAGAGCGCCAGCTCGAACATCGTGGCCTACAAGGCCGCAGGGGTCGAGGTAGCCGCCAACTCGGAATTCCTCTTCAAGAGCGGCGACGAGTCGCAGTGGATCGGGGCCGACGCCGCATTCGCCGGCAGCAGCCCCTACACCTGCACGATCGGCTCGGCCTTCAAGGTTTCCGCCGACAAGGTCAATGCCGTGATCGCCGAAGCCGGCACGTACGACTACTGGCTGCTGCCCGAGGCGGGACGCGCCTACGTGATGGCCGCAGGCGCCAAGCCCGAGCTGGTCGCCGACACATGGGGACTGGTCGGCAACATCACCGGATGGGGTGACCTGGGCGACTTCTCCATGAGCGAGGAGGGCGCTTACCTCGTTCGCAAAGGCGTAGCCCTGACCACCGCCAGCGAGTTCAAGATCCGCTTCAACAACGCCTGGGACGACTCCAAGAACTACGGCACGGCGTTGGGCGGTGCGGTCGACATCAACAAGGCCGTAGACATCATCACCAGCGGCGGTTCGCAGAACATGAAAGTCCAGCTCGACGGCACCTACGACATCTATTTCGACCTCGCGAATTCGCAGATATACATCATGTCCGAGGGCAAGACCCCGGCAGAGGCCGAATAACGGCTACCCTTTCACGGGACGGCACACAGAGGTTGCCGTCCCGT
>OHDN01001378.1_pt1 | contig 12617 bp, 10 predicted proteins | sample 1566971 | NCBI WGS metagenome assembly OHDN01 (sample SAMEA3879538, study PRJEB24766) | human gut metagenome | biome: human-associated habitat; feature: feces | place: USA | collected 1985/1987
TTGGATACCATATATCCTGCAACCGGAGAATCAATTCCGCCGGACAGAAGAAGCATTGCTCGTCCTGCTGTGCCCAGCGGCATGCCTCCCGGTCCTGGAATCTCTGTCGAATAAATATTGATCATCGGACGGATCTCAATGTGAATCATCACTTCCGGATGATGCACATCCACACGGGTTTGTGGAAATGCTTCCAATATCTTTTCTCCCACTGCTGCATTGATCTCCATGGAAGTCATCGGATAATTCTTTCTGGCACGGCGCGCATCCACCTTAAATGTAAAATTTTTGTCCGGATATGTGCGATCCACATAGTCACATACTACTTTTGCCAGGGCATCAAATCCTTCATCTTCGACCAGTACTACCGGACAGATTCCTACGATTCCAAAAATCCTCTGTAATGTTTCTACAGTTTCATCATAATCGTATTCTCCTTCCGTATCCACATAGATACGTCCGTTTTCCTTGCGTACATGGAAGGTTCCCTCTACACGCTTAAGATGATATCTGATATTCTGTACCAGTGCATCCTCAAACAGATAACGGTTCTTTCCCTTAATGGCAATTTCCGCATATTTAATCAAAAATGATTTATACATACTGCTCTCCTTTTTCTAATGTCTTGTATATTTCTGCAGCATCGGAACCAATGCCGCCATCTCTTTTACTGCATAATCAATCTCTTCTTCCGTTGTCTCCACGCAAAAGCTGAACCGGATGGTTGCATCCAAAAACTCTGGCTTTAAGCCAATACTTTTTAGCGTATGACTGACGGAAGGCTTGTTGGAAGAACATGCACTTCCCGCTGACACATAGATCTCTTTATCCTCTAATGCATGAAGCAATACTTCCGCGCGCACACCTTCCGTGCTGACACTGACAATATGCGGTGCATTGCTGCGATCGGTATGACCGTTGACGTGTACACCCGGAATTTTTGTCACTTCCTCAATAAAATGCTCTCGCAGGGTATACATCCGGTCGATTTTTTCCTCAAAACCAGTATAAATACGTTCCGCTGCTGCGCCAAGTCCTGCGATTGCCGGAACATTTTCCGTGCCGGAACGCATTCCCCTCTGCTGTCCGCCTCCGTTTAACAGCGGATGAATTTTCGTCTTGTCTTTGATATATAAAAACCCGCTTCCTTTCGGTCCATGAATCTTATGTCCGCTGACCGAGAGAAGGTCTACATTCATTTTTGCCGGATAAATTCTCATTTTTCCATAGGACTGAATGGCATCCACATGAAAAAGCGTCTGTGGATTACACTGTTTGATCAGTGCCCCCGCTTCCGCGATCGGCTCCACCGCTCCGATTTCATTATTTACCTGCATGAGGGAAACCAGAATGGTATCCGGCCGGATTGCCGCTTTCAGATCGTCCAGAGAAATCACACCATAAGCATCTACCGGAAGATATGTGACTTCATATCCGTGTTCCTCCAGATATGCCATCGTTGCCGACACGGACGGATGTTCAATGGACGTCGTTATCACATGTTTTCCACTTCGCTTGTTTGCCTCTGCCACACCGATAATTGCAAGATTATTGGACTCTGTACCACCTGACGTAAAACAGATTTCTTTTTCCTGTACCTTTAATGTCTTTGCAATTTTTTTTCTTGCATCGTTCATATAATTTTCGGCGATCACGCCTTTGTTGTGCAGGGAAGATGGATTTCCATAATCCTCCGTCAGTAATTTTACCACCAGCTGTGCCGCTTCCTCACAACATCTTGTCGTTGCCGAATTATCCAAATATGCTTCCATTTTTCCCCTTCTTATATATCCAATTCGTATATCAGCATGGAAAGTGTTGCCATTCCTGCTGTTTCTGTGCGCAAAATACGTCTGCCAAGAGAGATCCGATGCATGTCTTTATCCAGCTGCGCAATCTCTTCCGGGGAAAATCCGCCCTCCGGACCGATCATGACTCCGATGGACGCCCCTTCCGGAATCGAGCGAAAGATCTCTCTTGTTGCTTCCATGCCTCTTTCATTCTCATACGGAACCAGGACAACGTCCAGCTCCTTTGCCTCTTCCAATGCCTGTTTCCAGGAAAGTGGCATCTGAATCTGCGGAATCACGGTCCGCTTCGACTGTTTTGCCGCACTCTCTGCAATTGCCTGCCACCGCTTACATTTGCTCTGTGCCTTCTTTTCATCCAGCTTTACCACACAGTTTTTCATGGCAACCGGTATGACGGTATAGACACCAAGTTCCACGGTCTTTTGTATGATCAGTTCCATCTTATCACTTTTAGGAAGGCCCTGAAAAAGATACACCTTATGGGAAAACTCTGTTCCCATTTCATCGGTATCCTCTATCTGTGCCCAGACCTCTTCCTCTGTAATTTCCAGAATACGGCAAAAATACGATCTGCCGCTCTGATCGCTGATGCGGATTTTCTCCCCTGTCTTCATGCGCAGCACATGACCGATATGATTGACATCACCGCCCACAATGCAGATCCGATCCTGCTGCACCTGTTCATCTTTCACAAAAAACTGGTACATACCCTGCTCCTACTGTTTCTGTGCGGTAATATTTACCCACTCACCCTGATGATTGATTTCCACTACAGTAAGTCCTGCTGCCTCAATCGCTTCTTTTACTTCGTTTTCCTTAAAATCAATGATGCCGGAAGTGATAAAATAACCACCCTGTTTTAATCTGGCTGGAATGACCGGTGCCATGGCAATGATAACTGGTGCTAAAATATTTGCCACAACAATCTCATATTCCTCTGTCCCAACCTTTTCCTGAAGTTCTTCATCATCAATCAGATTTCCCACATAAAAGGTTCCCAGAGACAAATCGAGATGGTTTACCTGCATATTATCCCTTGTAGAAGTCATGCAGTCTGCATCCAGATCCGTTCCCACGACTTCTCTTGCGCCGAGTTTTAATGCCACAATCGATAAAATTCCACTGCCACATCCCACATCCAGTACTTTCGGATGTTTTCCTTCCACATATTTCTGTAACTGCCGGATGCAAAGCTGTGTCGTTTCATGTTTTCCTGTTCCGAAAGAAATTCCCGGATCGATCTCAATCAGAAATTTATCTTTGTCTTCTTCCTTTAATTCTTCCCAGGTCGGTTTGATTAATATATCATCAATGGTAAAAGAAGTAAAATATTTTTTCCAGTTATTGATCCAGTCAAGATCTTCTGTTTCGGAAGATGTAATGACACCGCTTCCCACTTCCACCATGTCACGCAGTTTCTCGAGTCCGATCTTTACCTGCTTTAAAATCTCCGTCTGATCACTGCCGTCTTCTTCCACATAAAAGCTCACATGGCTGATGCCCTCATCCGGAGGAAGTTCCGGCAGAAAATCAATAAACATATCCGCCTGGTCTTCTTTGGTAAGCGGAATATTGTCTTCAATCTCTATTCCCTCAATGCCCAGATCCATCAGCATGGAACTCATAAAATCCTCTGCTGCGGTCGTTGTCTCAATTGTATATTTTTTCCACTTCATGTTACCATCCTCTCAATTCTACACTAAGGCATACTATATGTATCATACCTTATTTCCAATAAAATTTCAAGAAAACATTGTACATCAAAAAAACCCATGTTATAATATAGGGGTTAAGTTGATAGTTATACAGTTATAGGAGAAAACAATAAATGGATAAACGCAATCTTGTAGAAGGACTTCAGAAAGCATTCAACACCGATGACCGGCAGCGAAATACTTCTGATACCAGTGATGTAGAATATAAAGAGAACACCAATACTCTCTATATCAAAAAACAGAGAACCTACAATATGGAAGAAAACATTCCGTCCGCCACTGCCATGTCAGAGGAGGAGATTTTTAAGCGTCTTCATGAGGAACGACATTAAACATGTTAAACATGCATAAAACAGCCATACGGTCTGCGGACAGACCGTATGGCTGTTTTAATTTTTGTACACAGCACAAAGCTTATGATACTCACTGTTAATTTCCTGAACGGTATTCTTATCCCCATCCAGATTATCCGGATGATAAATTTTGATCAGGTCTTTATAACGTTTCTTAAGGGACTGTCTGCTCTCTACTCCGGAGAAAAACATTTCTCCCCGGATAACAGGCTGCTCTGCTGTCACAGAAAAATCGCTTACCCGCTGATAGAAAGCTTTCTGCTTCTTCACATGTTCTTTCTCTGTTGCAAGTTTTACAAGTTCTTCTTCGAGTATTTTAAATTTCATATCAAAAAGCTTCTGCTGCTGTTCCAGACGGCGATCCTCATTCTCCACCCGCCGCGCAAATTCTTTTTTCTCCCGCTCCAGTGTGCGGCGCTGCTCCTCCAAAGCTTTACGTTCTTCTTCCAGCGTCATCCCCCACATGCCTCCGTATCCGTACACACATGTTGCCAATAATACTAACAGACTCATCATACAATACTTTGTACCAGATTACTATAGGCGATTTGTACTAATGTTCATCGAAAGATTCTTTGATTTTGTCCATAAAACCCTTCTTTTTTTCTTTTCCGGTCTGTGCTCCGCCCTCTTTATTCAGGGAATTTCCCGTCAATTCATCAAATTTACGCAACGCCTCTTTTGCCTCTTTGTTTAAGCCCGTCGGCGTGTTGACAATCAGTGTTACATAATGGTCTCCACGTACTGCCTTGTTTCGGATCGATGGTACTCCTTTGCCTTTCAGGCGGATTCTCGTTCCGCTCTGGGTACCCGGTGCAACGGTATAGATGATATCTCCGTCCACCGTCCTGATACGGATATCCCCGCCCAGTGCTGCGATACCAAAGGAAATCGAAGCATTGGAAAATATATTCATGTCCTGACGTTCAAACGCATTGCTTCTGGAAACAAGAACTTCTACCAGAAGATCTCCTCTCGGACCTCCGTTTCGTCCCGGTTCTCCGTAACCTCTGACACGAACAGACTGTCCATTATCAATTCCGGCCGGAATCTCTACAGTCTTTCGTACTTTCTTTGAGATATATCCCGTTCCCCGGCAATCCGGACATTTTTCACGGATCACCTTACCGGTACCGCCGCAATCCGGACAGGTCTGCACATTCTGCATCATGCCAAACAAAGACTGCTGGGAATATACCACTTTCCCTTTTCCCCCGCACTTGCTGCAGGTTTCCGGTGAAGTTCCCGGTTTTGCCCCAGTTCCGTGACAGGTCTTACATTCTTCTTTATACGGGAACTCAAGTTCCTTAGAACATCCAAACACAGCTTCTTCAAACGTAATACGGACGGTAAGACGTACACTTGCGCCCTGCGCCGGTCCGTTATTGTTGCTGTTTCGTCTTCCGCCACCGAAAAAGTCTCCGAAAATATCGCCAAAGATATCTCCCATATCCATGCCGGAAAAATCGAATCCGCCTGCACCGCCGGCGCCTCCATCAAACGCGGCATGACCAAACTGATCATACTGTCTGCGCTTTTCCGGATCGCTCAAAACGGCATATGCCTCCTGCGCTTCCTTAAATTTTTCCTCACACTCTTTATCTCCCGGATGCATATCCGGATGATACTTCTTGGCGGTTGTACGGAAAGCTTTTTTTATTTCTGCTTCCGTTGCGGTCTTTGGAATTCCAAGGACCTCGTAATAATCTCTTTTCTCTGCCATAATATTAATCCCTTATAGTACGCATAGGGTTTCCGGAAAACCGGAAACCCCACGCTTTGTCTATTTATTTTCTAAATTAAACCTCTTTGAAATCTGCATCGATGACATCATCATCTGCACCATTTGCTCCTGCTCCGGTGTTTGCTCCTGCTGCAGAACCCATATCAGGACCTGCTCCCGGATTCGGGCCTGCGCCTGCTGCACCCTGTGCTGCCTGTGCCTGCTCATACATCTTTGCAAATACCTTCTGTGCACTCTGTGTCAGTTTCTCCTGTGCTGCCTTTAATTCCGCAACATCTGCATCTGTCATCTGCTCTGCTTCCTTGTGTGCATCCAGGAAAGCCTTTACTGCTGCAACATCAGCTTCTACTGCTGACTTGTCTGCAGGATCAACCTGATCTCCTACCTGCTTTAATGCATCCTCTGTCTGGAATACAAAGCTCTCAGCTTCATTTCTGGCATCGATTGCTTCTTTTCTCTTCTTATCCTGCGCTTCAAACTCAGCAGCTTCCTTAACAGCCTTATCGATTTCTTCATCTGACATGTTAGATCCGGCTGTGATTGTGATATGCTGCTCTTTGCCTGTTCCAAGATCCTTGGCAGATACATTTACAATACCGTTTGCATCGATATCGAATGTAACCTCGATCTGTGGAACACCACGACGTGCTGGCGGGATACCATCCAGACGGAACTGTCCGAGAGATTTGTTATCTCTTGCGAACTGACGCTCACCCTGTACAACGTTGATATCTACAGCGGTCTGGTTATCTGCTGCGGTAGAGAAGATCTGGCTCTTCTTCGTAGGAATGGTAGTATTTCTCTCGATCAGACGGGTTGCAATACCACCCATGGTCTCGATAGAAAGTGACAGTGGTGTTACATCGAGAAGTAAGATCTCGCCGGCACCTGCATCACCTGCTAATTTACCACCCTGAATAGAAGCACCGATTGCTACACACTCATCCGGGTTTAAGGACTTGCTTGGCTCTTTGCCTGTCATCTGTCTTACCTTATCCTGTACAGCCGGGATACGTGTAGAACCACCAACCAGAAGAACCTGGCCTAAATCTGCATTTGTAAGACCTGCATCCTTCATAGCGTTCTGTACCGGTACTGCAGTTCTCTCTACGAGATCATGTGTTAATTCATCAAATTTTGCTCTGGTGAGGTTCATATCAAAGTGCTTTGGTCCCTCAGCAGTAGCTGTGATGAATGGTAAGTTAATATTTGTAGTAGTTGCGGAAGAAAGTTCCTTCTTTGCTTTCTCGGCAGCTTCTTTTAATCTCTGTAAAGCCATCTTGTCGGTAGAAAGATCAACACCCTCTGCCTTCTTAAACTCATCGATCATCCACTGTGTGATCTTGTTATCAAAATCATCACCACCAAGATGTGTATCACCGTTGGTAGATAATACTTCGATGACACCGTCACCGATCTCAATGATAGATACATCAAATGTACCACCACCAAGGTCATATACCATGATCTTCTGTTCTTTTTCGTTATCAAGGCCATATGCAAGTGCTGCTGCAGTAGGCTCGTTGATGATACGCTTTACATCCAGACCTGCAATCTTTCCGGCATCCTTTGTTGCCTGACGCTGTGCATCGTTGAAATATGCAGGAACTGTAATAACAGCTTCTGTAACCTTTTCTCCAAGGTATCCTTCTGCATCAGCCTTTAATTTCTGAAGTACCATAGCGGAAATCTGCTGTGGACTGTACTGTTTGTCATCAATGGCTACTTTATAATCCGTACCCATATGTCTCTTAATGGAAGAAATCGTCTTCTCAGCGTTTGTAACAGCCTGACGCTTTGCCGGCTCACCGATGAGACGCTCTCCTGTCTTTGTAAATGCTACAACGGATGGTGTTGTTCTTGCACCTTCCTGGTTTGCAATAACGGTAGGTTTTCCACCTTCCATAACAGCTACACAGCTGTTGGTTGTTCCTAAGTCAATACCAATGATCTTGCCCATTTTCTTTTCCTCCTGCTAAAATTATGATCAAATAAAATTGTTTTGCTAATTTATGATTTACTACTCCATGCGAAATAGGAAATACCTTTATTCGCTGACTACAGCGACCATACTGTGGCGGACCACATTGTCCTTGTAGGTGTAACCTTTTTGTAATTCCTGGGCAACTATTCCCGGTTCATACTCTTCGCTTTCCACCTGCATAACTGCATTGTGGAGATCCGGATCAAATTCCTTTCCCAGTGCCTCAATCGGTTTCACCCCGATGGCATCTAATTCTGTCAGCATCTGCTTATATACTTTATCCATACCGGTAACAAAAGCATCATCCTTTTGTTCCTCTGGTACAGCTGCAAGCCCACGCTCGAAATTGTCGATAACCGGGAGAATCTTTTCAATGATTGTTCTTGCTCCCATGTCAAACATCTGCGCTTTTTCTTTTTCCGTACGTTTACGGAAATTATCAAACTCTGCCATCTGACGTTTCAGACGGTCGTTTAAATCTTCGATCTGTTCGTCTTTTTTATCTTTCTTTTTCTTTCCAAAGGCACCCTTTTTTTCGGATTTCTCTTCTTTCTTTGTATCCTTTTCTTCGGCTGCAGTTTCTTTTGCTTCCTCTGCCGCCGTCTCCTTTGTGTCCTTTGTTTCTTCACATGTCTGTTCGGCCTTGGTTTCTTTTGTATCTACTGCCTCTTCTTCCATGACTTTTTTGTTCTCTGCCATGTTTACCACCTTTCTAGGATTGCCCTTTTTCTTTATCAAAAATACCGTCTAACTGGGACTTTAAGTTTTTGAGGTTGTCAACAACATTCTCGTAATCCATCCGTTTCGGACCAACAATTCCGATCGTTCCTTTGACGCCCTCCCCCAGATCATAAGTTGCGGTAACGACACTGCAATCTTTCATTGTCTGTACCGGAGCTTCATTTCCGATATAAACCTGTATTTCATTTCCTTTGCTCTCCCCCTCAGAAAGGGATTCCGTTACCAGATTTACCAGCTCATCTTTTTCCTCAAATGTGGAAAGAAGACCTGCCGCACTCTCTGAATCAGAAAGTTCCGGATATTTCAAAATATTGGTTGCACCGCTTGTGTAGATCTGCAGATCCTCGTTTTCACTCAGTGTCTGTCCCAGTGCATCCAGCACATGGGAAACAATCTCACTGTGCACGCCTGCCTGCTCTTTCAGTTTGGAAATCGTTCCCAGATTGATTTCCTGCAGCGACAACCCATTCAATGCTGTATTCAGCAGAATGTTCAGTTTCAGTAAAGTTTCGTTGTCGAGCGGTTCTTCCACGTCGATCATCTGATTCTTTACCATGTTGCTGTTCATTACGATAACTGCCAGTATATGTTTCTCATCTACATTGGACAGCTGCATAAACTTTACTTTGTTTCCACTGTAAGTCGGTGCGGAAACAATTGTCGCATAATTGGTGTTGTTTGCAAGCATCTTTGCAACCTTTTTTAATACCTCATCCATCTTCTGGGTTTTTTCTATTACGAAGTCCTTCATTTCTTTGACTTCCCGGTCTTTTTCCTGCATCAGATGATCCACATAAAACCGATAGCCTTTGTCTGAAGGAATTCTTCCTGCTGATGTATGTGGCTGCACGATATAACCAAGTTCTTCAAGATCTGCCATCTCATTGCGGATGGTTGCAGAACTTAAATTCAGATCCGTATATTTTGAAATGGTTCGTGATCCCACAGGTTCACCGGTTGCAAGATAATTACGGATAACTGCATCCAGAATTTTTACTTTTCTTTCATCCAATTCCATATTCTCGTCTGCCATTTTCCCGTCTAATTCCTGATCCATGAAGTTCCACTCCTTTACTGCCTTTGTTTTTGGTTTGTTAGCACTCATTTACTTAGAGTGCTAATATCGTTCTGCTATTAAAATAGCACCAAGGTGTTTTTTTGTCAACACCCTGATGCTATTTTATTTTTATTTTATAATTATATTTTATAAAAGAAACTTCGCCATCACGTAGTTGGCCAGATCCATCCCCTTGTCGGTCAGTGCAATCCTGCCAGCAACCATCTGCAAAAGTCCCTGTTCTTTCAGCTTGCGAAGTGTTTCCAGATACACGGCCTCAATCGGTACCCCAAAGCTTTTCTCAAACGCTGCTCTGGTTACTCCCTCATTCATCCGCAGCCCCAGAAACATAAATTCCTCCATCTGCTCTTTTCTTGTCAGAATCTGTGCCTGTTCCTGTACACAGCTGCCAATCCAGAGATCCTCTGGTACGGCATGCTCCCCGTCTTTTAAAAACTCTGCCGGAGACTTTTCCTGCAGGTGGTCACAAAATTCTCCATACTCATACAGCTGCCGGGTGTTGGTATACCGGACATTTTCCACCAGGGAAGATGCCCCCAGCCCCAGCCCCAGATAATTTTCTCTGGTCCAGTAGCCGATGTTATGTCTGCAGGCATACCCTGGCTGGGCAAAATTGGAGATTTCATACTGCCGGTATCCTGCCTGTTTCAATACATCCTGCGTGGCCTTATAAATGCGGTATACCTCATCCTCGTCCGGAAGAATCTCTGTATGAAGTCCGGCTTCCTGCTTCACTGCGTCAAACTTATACCGTTCATAAAACGGTGTCCCCTTTTCTATGATCAGGGAATATGCCGAAATATGTTCCGGTTTCAGGCGGATCACCGTCTGCAGGGATTCCAAAAATTTGTCCAGCGTCTGGTAAGGCAGACCGCTCATCAGATCAATATTGATATTTTCAAACCCTGCATTTCTCGCCAGCTCATACGTTTTTAAAAACTGATCATACGTGTGAATTCTTCCAAGTGCTTTCAGCTCCTCATTGTTTGTTGACTGCAGTCCGATCGAGAGGCGGTTGATCCCCGCACTCTGATAGACATTCAGTTTCTTTGCCGTCACCGTTCCCGGATTGCACTCGATGCTGATCTCCGCATCCGCCTCCACATGAAAACTCGAAGCAACCTGCTGCAGCACGGTGTAAATCAGATTTTCCTCCAGCCAGCTCGGCGTACCCCCTCCGATATAAATTGTCGGGACATGATAATCCCCAAACAGATTTCCGTAATAACGGATTTCCTGCAGCAGGGCATGCACATATCTGATCTGTGTATTGCTGTCTGCCGGAAAGGACAGGAAATCACAGTAATCACACTTTTTCACGCAAAAAGGGATATGAATATATAATTCCAGTTTCTTTTCATTCATAGAATCAGTCTTCATCCAGTTTCAATACACTCATGAATGCCTCCTGCGGCACTTCTACGCTGCCGACCTGACGCATTCTCTTCTTTCCTTCCTTCTGTTTCTCCAGAAGCTTTTTCTTACGGGAAATATCACCGCCGTAACATTTTGCCAGGACATCCTTGCGCATGGCCTTAACCGTTTCACGAGCGATGACTTTTCCGTTTACGGCTGCCTGAATCGGGATTTCAAACAGATGTCTCGGAATCTCTTCTTTCAGACGCTCACACATTTTACGGCCTCTGTCGTATGCACTGTCTTTGAATACAATAAAGGATAAGGCGTCCACCATCTCCTTATTAATAAGAATATCCAGTTTGACAAGGTCGGAACGGACATATCCTTTCATTTCATAATCAAAAGAGGCATATCCGCGGGACCGCGACTTTAATGCATCAAAGAAATCATAAATAATCTCATTCAGTGGCATATCATATTTGATCACGGCACGGGTTGCTTCAATATAATCCATGCTGATATAAATACCGCGGCGTTCCTGACAAAGCTTCATAATTGCCCCGACATACTCGCTGGTTACCATGATCTCTGCCGATACAAACGGTTCCTCCATATATTCAATCTCCGAAGGGTCCGGCAGATTGGACGGATTGGTCAGGTCAAACACTTCTCCGTTGGTCTTGTGCACCTTATAAATAACACCGGGTGCCGTAGTCACAAGATCCAGATTAAACTCACGCTCTAAACGCTCCTGAATAATCTCAAGATGCAGTAATCCAAGGAATCCGCAGCGGAATCCAAATCCCAGGGCAAGGGACGTCTCCGGTTCATACTGTAACGATGCATCATTGACCTGCAGTTTTTCAAGCGCATCCCGCAGATCCGGATACTTGGCAGAGTCTGCCGGATATAATCCGCAGTACACCATCGGATTGACCTTTTTATATCCCGGAAGCGGTTCTGCACACGGGCGGTCGAGCTCTGTCACAGTGTCTCCGACACGTGTATCGCGCACATTTTTAATGCTCGCCGCGATATATCCAACCATACCTGCGGAAAGCTCGTCACACGGAATAAACTGCCCGGCACCGAAATATCCCACTTCTGTCACCAGATCCTCGGCTCCTGTGGCCATCATTTTGATTTTGGTTCCCACTTTGACGGTACCTTCCTTGATCCGGCAGAAAACAATTACCCCCTTATAGGAATCATACAGCGCATCGAAGATCAACGCCTTAAGCGGTGCCTTCGGATCTCCGGCAGGTGCCGGAATCTTTGTCACGATCTGTTCAAGCACTTCCTCAATATTCAGTCCGGTCTTTGCAGAAATACGCGGGGCATCCATTGCCTCGATACCGATCACATCCTCGATTTCCTGCGCGACCTCTTCCGGTCGTGCACTCGGCAGATCAATCTTATTGATGACCGGAAGTACATCCAGATCATGATCCAGTGCCAGATAAACATTGGCAAGTGTCTGGGCTTCCACCCCGGCATCCACGACAAGGATGGCACCGTCACACGCTGCAAGACTCCGGGATACTTCATAATTAAAATCCACATGTCCCGGCGTATCAATCAGGTTAAAAATATATTCCTCTCCATCCTTTGCCTGATAAATGATGCGCACTGCCTGGGATTTGATCGTGATTCCCCTCTCACGCTCCAGATCCATATTATCGAGAACCTGTGCCTGCATCTCACGGCTGGTCAGCGTTCCTGTTTTTTCTATGATTCGATCCGCAAGTGTAGACTTACCGTGATCAATATGGGCAATAATACAAAAATTACGAATTTTGCTCTGATCGATTGACATCTTATTCCTCTTTTTC
>OHDN01001388.1_pt1 | contig 12565 bp, 9 predicted proteins | sample 1566971 | NCBI WGS metagenome assembly OHDN01 (sample SAMEA3879538, study PRJEB24766) | human gut metagenome | biome: human-associated habitat; feature: feces | place: USA | collected 1985/1987
GCTGCCGGAACGACTATTTTATATATAATAAGTAATTAAAAGAATCAAATATTATGAATCCGAACAAACGGTTACTTTCGCTTGATGTACTTCGGGGTATTACTGTTGCCGGGATGATCTTGGTCAACAATACAGGAAAGTGCGGGTATAACTTTGCCGCTTTTGCACATGCCAAGTGGGATGGCTTTTCGCCGGCCGATCTGGTATTTCCGATGTTTATGTTCCTGATGGGTATTTCGACCTACATCTCTTTGTGTAAGTATGACTTCCAGTGTCGACCGGCCATTACGAAAATCATAAAAAGAAGTCTCTTATTAATATTTATAGGTCTGGTTATGGAGTGGTTCATTACATCAATCGATAGTGGTAACTATTTTGATTTGAGTCAGCTCCGGTTGATGGGAGTTATGCAACGGCTTGGGATTTGTTATGGTATTACAGCCTTATTGGCCGTAGCAATACCGCATAAGCGTTTTATGCCATTAGCTATTATCTTGCTGATTGTCTACTTTATTTTTCAGTTATTTGGAAACGGATTTGAAAAGAGTGCGGATAATATCGTCGGGATGATTGATTCGGCTATTTTAGGGGCTAACCACATGTATCTTCAGGGCCGCCAGTTTGTCGATCCCGAGGGGATACTTAGTACGATTCCCGCTGTGTCTCAAGTAATGATCGGTTTTGTTTGCGGAAAGATAATCATCGATATTAAAGATAATGACCGCCGGATGCTGAATCTATTCCTTATAGGTACCACGCTGTTGTTTGCCGGCTATTTGTTAAGCTATGCCTGTCCTTTGAATAAACGTTTGTGGTCTCCTTCGTTTGTTTTGCTTACTTGTGGGATTGCGGCATTGTCATTGGCATTGCTACTTTATATCATTGATGTGAAGCAGAATAAAAAGTGGTTTTCGTTTTTTGAAGCATTTGGAGCGAATCCGCTTGTAATTTATGTGTTTAGTTGCATAGCCGGAGGATTGCTTGTGCATTGGCATATCCATACGGCTGTATTCAATAATTTGCTTAACCCGTTATTCGGAAATTACTTCGGTTCATTTATGTACGGTGTATTTTTCCTCTTGTTCAATGGGCTGTTGGGATATATTTTGTTAAAAAGAAAAATCTATATAAAATTATAAATCAGAATGAAAAGAAAAAGTGTATACACGTGTCTGGTTATGCTGCTTATGTCGTTGGCTCTTCAGGCTAAAGACAAAGACGTAGCTGTTGCGGAAGCATTATTGAAACGTTTGCTGCCGTCATACATCGAGAGTTTTCAGTTTCAAAAATTAAAAGGAGAGAAAGACTGCTTTACGATAGAGTCCGTAAAAGATAAAATTGTAATCGGTGGAAACAACGCCAATTCAATGGCGATGGGACTGAACCATTACTTGAAATATTACTGTCTCACTACAGTGTCATGGTATGCGGATATAGCCGTTGAAATTCCTGAAGAATTGCCGATGGTTGGTGAGAAGGTCGTTTCGGAAGCGAGAGTGGATACTCGCTTTTTCCTGAATTACTGCACGTATGGTTACACGATGCCTTGGTGGCAATGGAAAGAATGGGAGCGCTTTATTGACTGGATGGCCCTTAATGGTATAAATATGCCTTTGGCAATTACCGGACAAGAAGCTGTGTGGTATAAAGTCTGGTCGAAAATGGGAATGTCGGACATCGAAATACGCTCTTACTTCACGGGACCACCGTATCTGCCCTGGCATCGGATGGCTAACATAGATCGTTGGAACGGTCCGTTGCCGATGGAATGGCTGGAACACCAGGTAAGCTTGCAGAAAAAAATACTCGCACGTGAGCGTGAATTGAATATGAAGCCCGTATTACCAGCCTTCGCCGGACATGTACCTGCCGATTTAAAACGGATCTATCCCGAGGCCGATATTCAACATTTGGGCAAATGGGCCGGCTTTGCTGATGCATACCGTTGTAACTTTTTGAACCCTAACGATGCTTTGTTTGCGAAAATTCAGAAACTATTTCTTGATGAACAAAAAAAACTTTTCGGAACCGATCATATTTATGGTTTAGATCCTTTCAACGAGGTTGACCCGCCCAGTTTCGAACCCGAATATTTGCGGAAGATAGCTTCGGATATGTACGCTACATTGACGGCTGCCGATCCCAAAGCCCAATGGATGCAAATGACGTGGATGTTTTATTTTGATAAAGATAAATGGACTTCCGAGCGAATGAAGGCTTTGCTGACAGGAGTGCCACAGAATAAAATGATATTACTTGATTATCATTGTGAAAATGTTGAATTATGGAAAAGAACAGAGCATTTTCATAATCAGCCCTATATTTGGTGTTATCTGGGCAATTTCGGTGGAAACACGACTTTGACAGGTAACGTCAAAGAAAGTGGCGCACGACTTGAGAATGCTCTCATTAACGGTGGAGGCAACCTTAAAGGAATCGGCTCTACGCTGGAAGGATTGGATGTGATGCAATTTCCCTACGAATACATTCTTGAGAAAGCATGGAACCTGAATGTAGATGATAATAAATGGATTGAATGTCTGGCTGACAGACATGTGGGATGTGTGTCGCAGTCTGTGCGCGATGCTTGGAAACGATTATTCAATGACATTTATGTACAGGTGCCGCGCACATTGGGTACTTTACCCGGGTATCGCCCTGCATTGAATAAGAACAGTGAAAAACGGACAAGTAATGTGTATAGCAATGTTGAACTACTAGAGGTCTGGAGAAAACTGAATGAGGCACCTTCTGACCGGAGAGATGCTTTTCGTCTGGATTTGATTACTGTAGGCAGACAGGTGCTTGGAAACTACTTTCTTGATGTGAAAATGGAGTTTGACAGGATGGTTGAAGCTAAAGATTATCAGGCTTTGAAAGCTTGCGGCGAGAAAATGAAGGAGATATTGAATGATTTGGATAAGCTGAATGCCTTTCATCCTTACTGTTCGCTGGATAAATGGATTGATGATGCACGGAAGATGGGGGATTCTCCCCAGTTGAAAGACTATTATGAAAAGAATGCTCGCAACTTGATTACGACTTGGGGTGGAAGCCTGAACGATTATGCCAGCCGTTCGTGGGCAGGACTGATAAGAGATTATTATGCAAAACGCTGGGAGGTGTATATCAATACATTCATCAAAGCGGCCGAGAAAGGTGTAGAGGTGGATCAGAAACAACTTGAAGATGAATTAAAAGAAATAGAAGAAGGTTGGATAAATGCAACTGATCGGAATGATGTTCGAAAAGATATTCATTCAGCAACTGACGGATTATTATCATTCTCCACTTTTTTATTCAGCAAATATCAAAGACTGGTGAAATAAATAAGAGGCCTGTTTCATTTGTTGTTCGCGAATCATGCTATATCAGAAAGAATTAATATATTTGAAAATAAGGACTTGATATAATAAGCTTTTTATTTTCATATTTAAAATGATTAAGATGTCCCAGAAATACTCACAGGATGAAGCCCAAGCTTTGGTTAAGGCTCTGAAAGAGGGGAACCAGCTGGCATTTAGTATTGTATACAAGACGTATGCGGCGCAGACCTTTTCTTTGGCATTTAAATATCTGCTGAATAAAGAATTGGCTGAAGATGCTGTGCAGAACTTATTCTTAAAACTCTGGCTGAAAAAAGAAGAGATCGATGAAACAAAACCCATAAACAGATACCTTTTTACGATGTTGAAGAACGATCTGCTCAATACGTTGAGAGATTCAAAGAAAAATATCTATTTACTTGAGGATTGCCTTTCAATGGTTTTGGAATTGGAAGACAATTCTCAAAACGAAAACCTTAAACAAGAACAAATGAACATCATACAGCAAGCTCTTGAGCAACTTTCGCCACAACGCCGCAAGGTTTTTGAAATGAAAGTTTCGGGAAAATACTCCAATCAGGAAATAGCCGATAAACTTAATCTTTCGATCAATACAATTAAATTTCAATATAGCCAATCTTTGAAGCAGATTCGCGCGACAGTGGGAGAGCTTAGCCTATTGTTGCTTTATTGTATGATGTAGTTTTATCACTTTTTGCTGATATGGAACGTTCTTTTGAATTAACACGGTTTAACGTAGTCTGTATAATACTTTTTTGTAACAGTGTGTATTACTAATAGATATTGAAATATGAAATCAAAAAAGAAACATACAAATCAGGACTTTGAAGTAGTTGACGGCATCGGGAAATATATGGATGACGACATTCAGAGGATAATAGAAGGCAAACAGCTCGAATTGGGCGACAGAGAATTGCCTCCTTTTGATGAATATCGCATTTATAAGAATATTCAGGAAGCCGTGATGCGGGAAGAAAAACGAAAGAACAGGAGAATCAGGATGCCATTGTTCTTTAAGTGGACGGTGGCCTGTGCAATTGTTTTGCTAGTGATAGGTGTGGGATATAATTTCTATCAAAGTCATAATGAGGCAAACCTTGTTTATCGGGAGGTCTGTGCTGTAAGGGGGGAGAAGCTACTCGTATTACTTCCTGATGGTAGCCGGGTGTGGTTAAATGCCGATTCTAAATTGACCTATCCGGAACAGTTTGCAAAATACAACAGGAATGTTACGCTGGAAGGAGAGGCTTATTTTGAGATAGCAGAAAACAAGAAATCCCCTTTTCAGGTACTTGCCGAGAATGTGAAAATACAAGTGACGGGAACGTGTTTCAATGTAAAAGCATACGCTTCGGATAAGGTAATCAAAACTACACTCGACGAAGGAAGTATAAATATCGGGCATGTGCAAAGCCGCAGGCCTATGCAGCAAATGCTTCCCGGACAAACTGCAGTTTATGAAAAAAGGAGTAATGTAATAAAAATAAAAACTGATAGATATCACGATGATGCTTCGAGTTGGAAAAGCAACCGGCTTATTTTCAGAAATGCATCATTGAAAGAGGTGCTTACAACACTCTCGCGTCATTTTGATATAGAGATTACAGTTAAAAACGAAAAGATTGCTTCGTTTACGTACGACTTCGTTTGTAAAGGGAACGACCTGAACTATGTGTTGGAGGTGATGCAATCCATAACACCGGTTAGCTTTAAAAAAATATCAGAATATACATATACTGTTGAATAAGTAAACTTAATCTAATAACAAAAACAAATTTATGAAAGCACTTTTAAAGCCCATTGTATGGGTATGCCTTTTCTTTTTTGCGTATCAAAGTACGTATGCGCAGGCTCTTAAAATAATGAGCTATAATTGCCGGATGTCCGGGGAAATGACCGGTTACTCGGTGAAGGAGTATGCTGTATTTATCAGGAAATACAATCCGGATGTTGTAATGTTGCAAGAGATAGATTACAACACAAAAAGGAATAAAAATCAGGATTTCACCACTCAATTGGCTGCGGAGTTGGGATTGTTTTCCGTATTCGGGAAAGCGATGGATACTGGTGGTGGAGAATATGGAGTAGCTATCCTTTCAAAATATCCTTTTGTTTATATCAATAACAAAAATTTTGAAGGTATAGACGGAGCCAAAGAACCCCGGACGCTATTATATGTAGATATTCAGGAGCCGGGAACTTCAGACGTAATCAGGATAGGAACGACTCACCTGGATCATTCGACGGACCTGATAAGGAGTGCAATGGCCGAACAGATTAATGAGCGGATTGGTACGGGAGATACTCCGACACTGCTGGGGGGAGATTTTAATGCCCGAACCGACTCTAATGTGATTTGTGAGGTAATGAAGAACTGGCAGAGAATCTGTGATGATACATTCACCTATCCGGCAGATCAGCCGACAATCAAGATTGATTATATATTCGGACTTCCACAGAATAAGTGGAAAGTGAAGTCGTTTAAAGTTTTATCTAATCCGGAAGTTTCTGACCACAGGGCTTTGTTTGCTGAAGTTGAATTTGTAAAATGAATGAAATATGAAATCAAACTATCTATATCTGCTATTTATATGTGTCATCTCTTGTCTGTTTGTTTCGTGTAGTGATGAGGATAACAAGGGAGAAGATATTCCGGAATGGAACCGGTTCAGAACAACTAACGTATTGGTTTATGCACACTTGTCAGAGCAAAATCTATTTAGTTCTTGTAGTTATAAAGAGGTGGCGTCATCTATCAGAAACACTGTTCATTCAGTGGCATTGCTGGACAGGACGAACGCTGTCTATGGGCAAACAGCAATCATAAATACGGGTACGGAGACTGCTAGAGAAAGCAAGAAAGTGCCGGTGTTTGTACCTGTCAGCTATAGTGACGGAGAAAAAAAGATAATCGGCAGTACTGTGCTTTTTCCTTCTACTATTTCCGAGATGACACAATATGTAGTAAAAAACGATTGCAGATATCTTGAAACAAAAACAGAAGCAGTGAACGGAATAGATATGCTCTTCTGTTCTGTGTCATTAAACAGTGAAGACCTGATAGCTCCGGCTGTTGACGTATTTAAGAAAAAGGTAAACGAACAGACGGTTCTGGTAGGCACTGTTAAACGTGCGTTATTGCCTAATCTTGAGTCGGCAATTACTTCTAACTTAACTTCTGATACCTATTCTTTCGTAGAAGTGGAAAATAGAAATAGAGACTCCGAGTATTGTATATTTGTCCTGACTTCACATAAATGGGCTTTTAGGGGGGTAACCGAAACAAGTGTAAGCGGAGATTTACATTGTTTTCAATTACAAATCGAATCTTTAAAATAAAAAATGAACGGTCATGAAGCAATATATCAAAAATATAATGATCCTGATACTTGCCCTTCCATGGGGTTTGTTGTTGACAAATTGTAGTGATAGTGAGTCCGATTATTCGGACGACAACGCATATCCGCCACCTACTGTAGAACTCACTTCTCCTTCCGAAATAGATGTGGTGGAGTATAACTCGACGGTGACTGTATCTGCTAAAAGTTTCTCTGCTGTGGGTATACATAGTATATATGCTACCTTGTTGAAGATGGATGAAAATGGAGAATATGAAGAGATAAACGCGACTGAACGCCAACGTTTAAAGATAGATACTCTGCAAACTGATATGACACTTGAATTTGACTTGAATGTCAAGGTCAACACGCGTGAAGCAGCCGGGATACTGGTAACATCAACGGACGTTTTGACAAAAACGGCACAAAAGGTAATACCTATTAAAAAGATAACCAAACTTCCATCCCAGATATTCACCGAACCATCAGATTTCCCTGTTTTAGTACCCGATGAAGAGGTTTCTCTCTCTGTAGTGATTCGTTCTGCTGTGGGCATTAAGTCTATAAAACATACGTTGTGTAATAAAGTACTGGGTGACCTGAAGGAATATACGACTATTCCGGTATCAGGCAATCCGTTGGAAATGGAGTTTATTTTGAAAACTGTCGTAGATAATAAAGATACTGGTGGAATTAAGATTGTGGTGGAAGATATAGAAGGGTTGAAAGAGGAAAAGATTATCAATATCGAAGGTCTTGAGGGTGTTGACAATAATGTTGCGCTTGTTTTCAGCGATATCGAAATGGCACCCGAATGGGAACATTCAACAGAACCGGATCAACCTTATATTTTCTCCATAGAGGGAATAATGATACGGGGTGTGCAGAAACATGTATTAAGCTTGAAGGAAATTAAAGGATATGGCTCAAAGGCAAATAGCGTAGACTTTGCTTTCATCAATATATGGAGAAATCCGAGCTTTGTTGCCGTTAAAAACAGAGGTTTCTCTTATGTCAGTGCGTCAAGAATTAATGGAGGGCCGATAGGGAGAGCTTATGATGTGAATGACTGGATCAAACCGGCAGGTGTTGCTACCAACAAAACGTTGTTTACTCTTATACCTGATGATAAGGTTACTGATCTTGGTATTGATGTGATGATGGCGAACGCGGCTTCGGACGTCAAGACTTTTGAGGCGTTGAATGTATTGGAAAGTATAGCTAAAGGAGGTGCCGATATGTTAATGCAAAGAGTCAATGCGTCTGATGGATATCCGAATGATCCTTGTAGTTTGCAGATAAAAGACGGTTCTTATATTGCCTTTGTTACTGCGGCGGGCAAATACGGTGTCATTCATGTTATTGAAGCCGCAAACGATATGGATGCATTAGTTGCCGGAGGATGTAAAATAGCTACTCCTACAGGAGTGGTAGGAAGCCAGGGGCCAGCCTATTCGGGAGCTGGCATAACCGGACTCACTTATGACGGTGTGGCATTACTCTATGGACGTACCTGTAAGTTGAAAATTGTGGTTCAGAAGTAATGTTGTTATAAATTAAGGAATAAAGGACAATACATTTATATTTTGATGTAAAAGTAAAGAAAGGTCGGCTCATAAAAGAAAATGAGTCGGCCTTGTTTTTAGATGTCTTTTTAAATATTGGTTATAATAGTTTTGATGTTATCTCATTAATTTGCGTATCAAACACGAAAATATTATTTTCCTTTATGCTTTTTGCCGGAAAAGCTATAACTTCGAAGCACTTTTTAATTTGAATAATAAATGTTAGATTTGAAGCAGCTTACAACTGATGTATGCCGGATTGCTACCGAAGTTGGATATTTTTTGAAAGAAGAACGAAAGAACTTCCGTCGTGAGCGTGTGGTGGAAAAACATGCACACGATTATGTGTCTTATGTGGATAAAGAATCTGAAGTGCGAGTGGTGAAAGCCCTTACTGCTTTATTGCCTGAAGCGGGATTCATTACAGAAGAAGGCTCTGCCACTTATCAGGATGAACCCTACTGTTGGGTGATTGACCCCTTGGATGGAACCACGAATTATATTCATGATGAGGCTCCTTATTGTGTGTCCATCGCTTTACGTAGCCGTACCGAACTTCTTTTAGGTGTCGTTTATGAAGTTTGCCGGGATGAATGTTTTTATGCTTGGAAAGGCGGAAAAGCGTTTATGAATGGTGAAGAAATTCATGTGTCGAACGTTGAGGACATCAAAGATGCATTTGTCATTACAGAATTACCTTATAATCATCTGCAATATAAACAGACTGCTCTTCATCTCATCGATCAGCTTTATGGGGTAGTGGGCGGTATTCGGATGAATGGCTCGGCTGCTGCCGCAATCTGCTATGTGGCTATTGGGCGTTTTGATGCTTGGATGGAAGCATTTCTCGGAAAATGGGATTATTCTGCGGCAGCACTGATTGTTCAGGAGGCGGGAGGAAAGGTGACTGATTTTTATGGTGAGGATCATTTCATAGAAGGACATCATATTATCGCAACGAACGGGAATCTTCATCCTTTCTTTCAGAAGCTCCTAGCAGAAGTCCCTCCATTGAATATGTAGGTGCTATTGCAACTTCAAATTTCTATTATTATGAAACACACACTTCTTATCAAAGACTGGCTTAGTTCCTTCTTATCTTTGCTATTTCCCCGTTGCTGCGTTGTTTGCGGCCGACCGTTAGCAAAGGGTGAAGAATGTATCTGTACAGTATGTAATATCAATCTACCCCGTACTAATTATCATCTTCGAAAAGATAATCCGGTAGAACGGCTCTTCTGGGGACAAATCCCTTTGGAACGGGCTACTTCTTTTTTCTTTTATGAGAAAGGAAGCGACTTCCGGTTGATTCTTCATCGGTTGAAATATGGTGGACAAAAGGAAATTGGTGCAATTATGGGGCGGTATATGGCTGCCGAACTTTTGTCTTCCAATTTTTTTCAGGGAATTGATGTGATAATCCCCATACCGCTTCATAAGAAAAAACAGCAAATCCGTGGTTATAATCAGAGTGAGTGGATTGCCCGTGGTATTGCTGCTGTAACAGGAATACCCATCGATACAGAATCCAACGTCGGGATAATGTGGAAGGTATCTTCGAGCTTCAGCATCCCGAAACACTTGCCGGAAAACACATATTGATAGTTGACGATGTGTTGACCACTGGTTCTACTACTCTGGCATGTGCTTCCTGCCTAGTGAATGTGGAAGGAATACGGATTAGTATATTGACGTTGGCAACGGCTTAAATTTGTTTCAAGAATGTATAAAGGGCTTCTCAAAGATGACTTTTTATAAAAAAAACGAGATTGAGAACCGAATGAATTAATAATTTCTTATATTTGCACTGTCGTAGATCGACATGTTTTTATGTTTTTGAAGAAAAAAAGCGTTTAGCTGATTTCTGTGCAAGCGAAAAGTCGAAAATTCAAATACGCACATGAAACAGTAAAATGCTCCTTGCGATATGCGGGGGGTGTTTCCTGTTTGTGCGTATAGGGCTTCGACTCCCTCGCTTGCGGATAGGCAAATGCCCTACCGCTTTTTTTGTATATACAGGGTTTGTAAAAGGGCGCAAACCATCATTTGTTATAAATGGAAAGAACAAAAAAGATATGCCCGCTTTCTCCTCAAAGCAATCGTGTGATTTGCTTGAGAATACCCTTCTTGGCTGCATCGCCATACAATCAAGAAATCATCCGGCTGGACATCTCTTATGGTATTCTTTCCTTCTTTTATGTATTTAAACCGATTTGAAATGAATGAAGATAGAGAAATAAACAGGTTCGGCTAAGACCCCAAGACGAGGTGGTTTATATCCAAACGGTAGGACTGCCTCGTCTATTTTTTCATTAAACAAATGAAGTGTCACGGCGAATCTATAGCAGCCAGTTGGTTGTGGTTTGCTATTTTTCGCCAAGATCTAATGTTATTTAAACTTTAAAGGCAAGTCAAATGGGACGGAGTGGTGTCTGACGGTTAAAAGGTCGAAAACATTACATTTATGTGTAACTACTTGCCTTTATCAAGAAACGATGATGTACGACCAGTATCAGAGGGGGACTAATGGATTTATCCGGGAGGTTCCCCTTATTCTTTCGTCTTTGTTCTCAAACTGATCCCCAAATCCCCAATATTCAGACTAAGCCGCCGTTTTCAAACTGAACCGCTGTCTTTGGAGTAGTAGCAAATCAGCGGGGATAAATTTTAGATTAGTCTGAAAAATCGGGGAACAGTTTAAAAGTTTGGGTAATGTGCTTTAGGGCAGCCTATACCAAAAAAGTTCGTTCCTGCACAGTTTTGAGCTAAACGAATGCATGCCTCGCCACCGTATCTCCGTTAGGTGTGCCAATAAGACTTTTTTAATTGCCCAAACAAATTATCTTTATTGCCTAGTCAGATTATCTCAATTAGCTACTTTTACTTCGTTCCACTATAATGGAACGAAATAAAAATAGCAAGTGGAACGAATCTGGATAGGCAAACGGATAAATAGAAATGCCCAATTAAAATCATTTCCTATGAATAGACGATTCGACTCATTCCATATGGGTTTTGAACAATTCGATGCTCTTTTCTATAACATGTTCAATTCTTCTAGCTCCTTCACTTTTCTTCTGTATTGCCGATAAACAAGGAGTTTGCAGGTGAATAGCCGCCCCTTCACCTTCTCTTCATCGTGAATCAAGTCAAATTGCTACTTTCAGATTCCACCATTAAGCAAGATTAGTAAAGCTATTTCGTAATTAGTTTCAACCCTATTTGAAACTAGATGTTTCACGCCGAGAAACAAAGTGTTTCTCGGTGTGAAACGGATTGTTTCAAGCCTTGAAACAATTTTTGAAACTAATCGCTACAGGAGAAGAGATGGTGAAGTTGTTATCCTTCACCCGCAAATTCCTTATTCATCGGAGAGACAGAGAAAAGATGAAGGGGGACATGGAAAAATGGAAAATAAATATCCAATAAGAGAATTTATTCGATTCTGTTGTGATTCAATACCACACCGGTTAATCACTATTTAATTCCTTTTTGTACCGATATGATGTACCTACTTTTAGAGATATGGTTGTTCTGAGCCAAATCCCACAAGATATATTATTAGTCCTTTGGATGATAAGAAAGGTGAATAAATAGAAAAGCCACCCTTCTAGGTGGCTTCTTTTTTGCTCTTCCTCTTGGACTTGAACCAAGGACCCTCTGATTAACAGTCAGATGCTCTAACCGACTGAGCTAAGGAAGAATGTTTTTCTCAATTGCGATGCAAAAGTACTAGGTTTTTTTGAAATATGCAATATCTTTGCAAAAAAAATATTAGGAATGGACAAAATAATAGGATTGGGCAACGCCCTGGTAGACGTACTCGCAACCCTGAAGGATGATACTCTTTTGGATGAAATGGGTTTACCCAAAGGAAGCATGCAGCTCATCGATGACGCTAAGTTACAGCAGATTAACGAACGATTTAGCCAAATGAAAACCCACTTGGCAACCGGTGGAGCGGCTGCAAATACGATCCTCGGACTCGCTTGTTTGGGTGCCGGGACCGGTTTTATCGGAAAAATCGGAAATGACGCTTACGGAAACTTTTTTCGGGCAAATCTGCAAAGAAATGGCATCGAAGATAAATTATTAGTGTCTGATCTGCCATCGGGAGTTGCTTCTACTTTTATTTCTCCGGACGGAGAACGTACTTTCGGTACTTATCTCGGTGCTGCCTCTACGCTGAAAGCCGAAGATTTAACGCTGGATATGTTCAAAGGGTATGCATATCTGCTTATCGAGGGGTATCTGGTACAGGATCATGATATGATTCTTCATGCCATCGAGTTGGCAAAAGAGGCCGGATTGCAGG
>OHDN01001391.1_pt1 | contig 12559 bp, 6 predicted proteins | sample 1566971 | NCBI WGS metagenome assembly OHDN01 (sample SAMEA3879538, study PRJEB24766) | human gut metagenome | biome: human-associated habitat; feature: feces | place: USA | collected 1985/1987
CGGCCTGTCCTCGGTCCGCCTGCACCGCGTCGAATACGGCACGCCCGAGGGGGCGGTGCTGCATATTTCGGGCGCGGATCTGATGGACGGTACGCCGATCTTCGACATCAAGCCCTATCTCGCCTACACCGATTCGCATCCCGAGGCGTCGGGCAGCTTTGCCCTCGCGGGGGACGCCGTGCGCGTCGAGTGCGCGGAGGGCGTTCTGGACGCCTTGCCGCAGGAAAAACGAGAGACTCTGCTGCGTGTTCTCGCGCAGGACCCCCGTCCCGGCTATCAGCATGAGGCGGGCCGCGTCTACGGCTTTCCCTTCGGCGGCTTCGAGGTTCGCTTCACCGTTGCGGACGGCGTGCTGACCGTGCTCTCGGCGGAAAAAGTTTGACCGGTTTAACATTTTGTTAATGCAATCGCTTTCCGGCTGCGTTATAATTATCATAGATATTTTTATCGAAAGCAGGGGGGAGAACTATGCCCAAAAAGATACTCATTGTCGAGGACGAGGCCAACATCCGCGAGCTGCTGCGCCTGTATCTCGAACGCGAGGGATATACCGTCCTCGAGGCTGAAAACGGCGTCGAGGGCATAAAAAAATGGAAGTCGGACAAGCCGGATATGCTGCTGCTCGATGTCATGATGCCGGTCATGGATGGATTAGACATGGTGAAAGCAATCAAAGCCGATCATGACACCTGCCATATTCCTATTATATTACTATCAGCAAAATCTTCTTTAGATGATCGGATAGCAGGACTGGAACAAGGTATCGATGACTACATTACCAAACCATTCAGCTCTACATACTTAAAAACCAGAATCTTGTCGCTGCTCCGTCAGCGTAAACAGCTACAAGATCTATATTTATCAAAACTGTCAGAGCATACTCAAGAAGAGGATCATACAAATGGGTGGGAGCCTTCACAACCTCAAGTGACTCCATACGATGAACAATTCATGCAACAAGTAATGGCGTTTATGGAGGAACAAATGGATAATACAGATATCACCATCGACGACTTCGCCAACAAACTAATGTTAAGCCGTACGGTATTCTACCGAAAATTAAAATCCATTGTTGGGCTGACTCCGGTAGATTTCGTATGTGAAATGCGCATCAAACGAGCCGCCCAGCTAATTGAAAAAAGTGAATACAGTTTCTCCCAAATTGCTTATATGACCGGTTTCAATGACCCGAAGTACTTTAGCAGGCGCTTCAAAAAAATCATGGGAGTCACTCCTACAGAATATAAAGAAAGAAAGGGAGATGCCTCATAAGCACCTCCCCTTTCCTTACCAGTTTTCTATATTCAATTACAATACACCTTTTTTACCTTGCGTTCCATATTGATTCACGGCAGATACCTTCAAAGCATAATTCACTTCCGACACCGGAAAAGAGGTATCAGTAGTCGTCCCGAGAATCTGTTCTCCATCATATACAATATATCCGATCGCATTTTTCACAGGATTCCATTTAAGAGTGCCTTGCTGATAAACCAGACTGCGCGGACTTCCTAATTTCTCCATCATAATACGCGGATTCCAGCCATCATTACCCGGAATCATATTTTCGTACGTATATTTGTCCGCCTCCTCTTTCGTTATAGTTGCCTGACAGGTACCCGATACTTCCTTACCAGTTTGGCGGTCTTTATATTGATATTCCGTTTTGCGTTTACTTAAATCCAACACATTACCCTGTGCATCACGACTATTGTATTCGGCAAAAATCCCGGGAACCGTTCCCATATTCGTCCATCCTTCATCAGCGACAGGGATAAGCATGATGGTATTGATATACACCGTCTTCGAATTATTATGCCATGGACGCCCCAACTTCAAACGTCCGTCAGCCGCTTCACTGTTTCCATCTATAGTGCAATTACGAAAAGCATAACCATATTTGGCATCTTTATGGGAAGGAGCCACTATTACTGCTCCACTCCGTACATTATAAAGCGTACAGTTTTCCAGCAACACATCACCACCACCATAAAAATAGTCTACCGCGCCTTCTATCCAGCAATCTTTCACATAGTGCCGACTGACATCATTATTGGCAGTCATCCAAGTATCTTGAAAAGAACGGAACTTACAATTATAAAAGGAAGCACAATCTGCCTGACTATTCATAGCCAAAGCCTGCGGACCATTATCTGATAAAACTCCCCAGTCATTCACATACGAAATGTTTTCCGTATAAAAGTGGTCTCCTTTTACCACCACTACCGATCCCTCGTATTTATAAACTGGAGAGGAAGGATTATGAACCGAGTGTTCCCAATAAGCTGTTTTTCCACCTATTTCTTTACCGGTCAGTTTACTACCAACATTCAAGTTTAAATGAATAATGGTCTTATCCTTATCCTGGCCTATTAAATGTACGTATGGCTTATTCTTAGGGATAATCACCTGCTCATTATACAAGCCATTCTTTATCAGAATCAACCAAGGTTTCGTCTGTCCGTCAGGTACAGCATTGATTGCTTCCTGAACCGTTTTATAATCTCCACTACCATCAACAGCTACAATAGCCTGATAAGGCGATGAGTCCGCCTGTGCATAAATCATTGCACAGGCACTCATCAATAAAATTGATAATACAATATTCTTCATGATATTCTTTATACCTAACAATTATAGGATTAATTAATACCAACGTGGATCACCAGCATTACCCGTTCCGGCGAACCCGGCTCCCGGTTTAATATGGAAATCACCGTTTAATGGATCAACGAACAAGTCATCCGAGCTTTGTTTTATTCTCGTTATTTCTTCAAACCTGTTATTGCCTTCCTGCAGGTCGGAGGTGATATAACAATTATCAGAGAAGTTCAAAATGTCATAAGCACCATTTCCACTATTCATTTTCTTTCCTTTGTTCGGACCGGAGAAAATCAAATTCCGCATTGTCGCAGATTTCGGAGAAGGCGGAGTACTTGCCGCATTATCGAAACGGAAAACTTTAGGCAATTCCTTCTTAGCATCCATAGAATTATAGAAAGTACAATTTTCCAATATCACATCACCGATTCCCCCTTTCACGTCCATCAACTGGTCACCAATATTAATCAATGTACTATTCGTTATAGAAACCTTTTCCAACTGATCGATATTTTTTCCGAAATTAATCATTCCATATCCGTCCGTACCAACTTCGGATATGACACAGTTATCAATCGTAATATCCGTCATGAACACACCACTTCCATCGCTAATACGTACAAGCGTACGTTTTATGTTCTGTATAGCACAGCCTGTGAATGAAATAGACTGGGCATAAGAACTATTTTTCCAATCCGTCATATAACTGGCCTCGCCATTTCCATTCAGGCAAACAAACTCGAATGACAGAGACTGTATCGGAGAAGCCAATGATATTTTATTAGTCACAATAAGCTGTGGACGATTATTTTCATTAGCTTCCGTACTGGTAAACAAAATATTATCCAATCCCGGAATCTTTAGTTCACTTACCTTATACACCGCCCCCGGAGTAAGTTGGACAGTTACATTGCTACATTCTTTCTCTTTCACAAAATTAGATAACAATGTACTTAAATCAATGACCCCGGTTTCCGTAGCCTCCACAAAAAGGATTTCGCTACCACCCAATCCAAGTGTCTTGAATACATACGAACCACGTAATGCATCATTATTATAAATCCGAACACGATAGGTCGCTCCATTCTCCAATTCGGAGAGTGTTTTCGAACAAGCCGCTATATCTTCCGAAGTCAAATCAATCTGTTTCTCCTGACCATATTTCGTATCCACCATTTGAGCCAACGTCAGATGAGTTACCCTGTTCGTTTCTTCCCATGTCAAGGTTGCGGAATTAGCCGTAACTTCCACTCCGGTAAATAATTGCTCATCCGGAGTTTTAAATGCTACACTGACATAAGTGCTTGCCTTTCCCTGCGCATCTTCTCCTTTCATACGAACAGAATATTGCGTAGAACCGTTGAACTCCTGAAACAAAGTACGATATTCCACCCTCATAGGCGTATTACTCTCTGAAAATACAGTCAATGTATCTTTCAGAATCGTATCTGTCCTTACATAATTTTCCGCATTAAACTCCAAGCTGTCCGTATAAAACTCAAAAATATAGACTTTTGCATTCACAATCTGCGAATATCTTAATGTAACCGAAGTCGCATCGGTAGCCGACTTATCGAACGTCAACGGACGGAACAAAGCATCATAGTTCTTATTAACTGTCCAGTCATTGGCATCGTCCTCACAGGAAGACATACCCACTATCAAAGCCAATAGTACATACAGGCATGCTCCGGATAATCTATTAACTAGTCTTTTCATTTTTTCCTGCCATTAATTATTTATAACCATACGAATTAGAAACATACCCTTGCGTCTTATTGACATCCTCATAATAAATAGCGAATACATGGCGATAATTACACACTCCATTACCAACAGAATATTTACGGAACTCCGCTTCGGCTTCACCGCCCCAGTTCAGCCTGCCAAACAAATTCGAATAGCCGTAAGACGCATTCAGCCCTGTACCGCAAACCAATATTCTAGCCATTGTTTTCACATAATTAGTATTCAGGGTTGCATTTATATCACCATCCTTATTCAATGTCACCTGCATACTGATCCAGTTGCACTCATACTGTCCTTTTGATGTAGAAGCAGCACCGGTTCCCATATCCTCATTGAAGTTAACAGACGACATATCAATGTATTCCGGATTATCAGAGTCTTCATATTTATAATAGATTTTTCTCGGTATTTCATCCACTTGATAAGTCTTCCCGAAAATAGTCACCGGCTTGTAGTCATACAACATACAAAGACCTATTTTCATCTCTTCTATTTTCTCCGCCAACAATCCCCAACGTGTCAAATCCTGACGACGAATAGATTCACAACCAAACTCCCATGCCCGTTCATTGACAATAGCCGTGAAGAAATCCGCGTCATACTGCGTGATTTCGGGAGCACCAGTACCAAATGCTCTTTCACGAACCTTTTCCAAAGCCTGTCGGGGAGACATACCGGCAATCGGACTAACTGCATCCGGCCCTGTCAATACATTTTGAGCCTCCGCAAACATCAGGTAAATATCTGAATACCGCATCAAAATCCAGTTGATACCAGTAGCAATACGTGAATTAGCTTTCGGGAAACGGACTTTCATATAATTATCAGTCATCCAATACCAACGCCATTTACCACAAGCCACTCCTAATGGATTACAGCGAATAACTTCCTTATTTTTTCCATTCTCATTGATATATTCCTGGAAAACACAAGTAACATCCCGACGGGTGTCTGCCGGATCAAATGAATAAAAATAGTAAGCAGTAGTAGCCGCATATCCTGCCCCTCCCATACCTTGGGTGGTATTAAAAACCCCTCTATTCAGGTTGTATCCCATCGTGGCCCCCACATCTCCATTCTGTCCTTCACCAAAAGCGACTTCAAACAGGTTTTCATTATACTTGTTGTATTCCAGATGATTGACAGTAGACCAAATATTCTCATAACTGGGATCAAGCTCATGAGGATTATCAGTCGCTCCCAAAATCTCCGCACACTGTTTGGCAGCCAGCTCATAATAATCTTTCCAATTCTTAGGGCGACCGACGAAATATCCGTTCATTTCCGGAATGGTCGGATGATGTTCCACATCCAAGTCCGGAAACTGATTTCCATCCCGTACAGACCATCCTCCGGCAAATAGCGCTACTTTTGCCAGCAGTCCTTTGGCAAAACCTTTATTCATGCGTTCTACCGTATATGATTCTTCTCCCATCCAAGGCAGATATTCAATTGCCTCTTTCAAATCCTCTATGATATAATTATAAACAATATCACGATCCACTTTTCCTATATAGACATTTCCCAATCCACTTTCAGACGCATGCTCTTTATATGGCACATCTCCCCAATAACGGATCAATTCAAAATAGCCTAACGCTTTTAGTGCTAATGCCTCTCCTAAATATCTACGCATGGCAGCCTTGTCCGAAGTAGATTGCATCAACGGTGACCGACGTATACCATCTACGATAGTAGTGGCGGATTCTGCCAGATAATAAAGTTTGTCCCATCTGGTATTCCGGTTATAATTGTCGTCATAAAAATTGCCAGCACCTTCATCACGAAGTGTCGAATTATAGTTTTCCGTAGAAAACGCACCCGAACCAACCTCCACGTCAGAAGCTCCCTGCCAGTTGACACACAGTTTCTGACCATATATATAGGTGTCCGTCATTGTCGCATACACACCCATCAGGGCTGCTTCCGTCAGAGCGGTCGATTTAAACAGATTCTCATCACTTGGAATAGAAGGACTTTCGGTATCCAAAAAATTATCCATACACGAGGTGCATAACACAGAGGAGGATAAAACCGCTAAAAATAGTTTCTGTATTTTCATTTTTCAAGTATTAAAAAGTAACATTAAGACCGAATACATAAGAATGCGCTTTCGGATATGCAGAATAATCCACACCCGGAGTCAAAGGGGTAGAACGTTGTGTGCTCACTTCAGGATCCTGTCCGGAATAAGCTGTCCAGCAAAACAGGTTATTGGCCGTAGCATACACGCGCAGGTTCTTGACTCCTAGCTTACGAGTCACAGTAACCGGAAGCGTATACCCTAACGTCAGGTTACTACAACGCAAAAAAGAACCATCTTCAATCGCCCAGTCCGTCACAAGCGTACGCCCCATCATAGGCATCCAGATAGAGGCTTTGGAATTGATTTCAACAAAGCGTTCCGGATTGGCGTCATTACCATACATTACATTGGCACCCGTTTCCGGATCAATAATCGACCAACGGTTTTCCAAACTCATAAAATCTCTGATATTATTATATTTACGATTCGTATGAGTGGATGCCATAATCTTATTGGCATTATATACTTTATTGCCATATGACCAGTTGAACATTGCCGCCAAGTCAAACCCTCTCCATGCAGCATTCAGCCCGAATCCGCCAATATGCTTTGGCTGTACACTACCGATCACTTTACGGTCATTATCCGCATCGATCACACCGTCATTATTCTGATCCTTCAGTTTGATAAAGCCCGGACCAAAGTTAGGCAGGTCGTTAGAGAACAAAGCCCTGTCGTCTACTACCCCTTCATTCAGTATCCATTTTTTCGTATTCTCATCAAACGTAAAGTCGTCTACAGAATAAAAGCCCTCTACTTCGAAACCGTAAATCTGTCCTACCGCCTGACCTACAATAGCACGAAAATCATCAGAGCCGATATCCGGTCGCCAGTTGGATTGCGCACTCAATACGGTTGCCGTTCCATCCAGTTTATTCACTATATTTTTATTGAATGATATATTGAAGTTAGCGCCCAGATAGAAATCTTTACTATTGATAATCGTTCCGCTAAGCGTAAGTTCAACTCCCCTGTTCGTGCTGCGGCCTACATTCTGATACTGATATTCATATCCCGAATTTGAAGGAAGATCCATGCGTAAGATTAAATCTTTCGTTATATCATTATAGAAGTCAACCGTCACATTCAAACGGCTATTAAAGAGGCTGGCATCTATTCCCACATTAGAGGATAACTTCGTCTCCCAAGTCAGATTCTCGTTCCGCAAGGTGTTCTGCAATTTCAGGGCACTCTGTACTGTTTCATTCAGATAATATTGCCTATTGGCAGAAGATTCCATTTTATAATCCTGTCTCCAGTATGAATTGACACGCGCATTACCAACTGACCCGTAACTCACACGAAGTTTCAGATTATCCAGCCAGTCTTCCGTCTGCTTCATAAATTTTTCCTGGGAAATGCGCCATGCCAATGCCATACCCGGGAAAAATCCCCAACGGTTTTCAGGAGCGAACACATTCGTTCCGTCGGCACGGGCTGTAAAAGTGAACATGTACCGGTCTTTGAAAGCATAGTTTAAACGACCGAAGTAAGATGCCGTACGAGAAGGTTCACCAAGAGTGGTATACGTTGGTTGGGATTCTCCATAGTTCCACATAGCCAACACTTCGCTCGCCGTAAAATCCATAGGATAATATTTGGATGAGGCAATCATCTGATTTCTGTAATTACTCACCATTTCATGTCCGGCCATCAGATCAAGACGGTGATTCTTTTTCAGAGAGAACCGGTAACTCAATATGTTCTGCAAGTTCCATCGTGCACCTTTCTCATCCGTACGTTTGGCTACGGGCTGACCGGCATTGGAGCTCGACTCTCCGGTTTTCTTTAACCAGACATTATCGGTATAATTATAAGTGTATGCGTAACTACCTTTCAGCTGATAAGTCAATCCTTTAACAATTTCCCAGTTAAAGCCGGCATTATAAGTCATAGAAAACTGGTTTTGCTTCTTATACTCATTCACCGTATTATATACAGGATCATTCAATGATGATAACAATGCATCATCCGAGTAATCAATTTCACCCCCCAAAGCATCTCCCGCATCTATACTTGCAAGGCTGTTGATTGGCGAGAAAAGAACGGCATCTCTCAATTTACCTCCATTGGTACCCGCACCGTCAATCACCATTCTAGTCAACCGGCTGGAAAACTCAAACTTCAATTTGTTACTCAACTTTTTATCCATCTTCACACTCAAGTTATCCCTCACATAATTGGAGTTGAGCATAATGTACTTCTCATCATCCCGCGTATAACTCAAATTATAACGCAATGTGGCATCCGTTCCTCCTGTTATACCAACGTTATAGCTTTGTTTGAATCCGGTGTTTCCATATACTTTATCCTGCCAGTTCGTGCCTTCTACCGAACGATAAATATTGCGGTCGTCCCAACGTCCATACATCGAATTAATGCTACTGGTCAGAGAGGTGCCCGGATCAAGTTCTTTCTGATAACAGTAGTATTCGTAAGGTGAAAGTACCCCCGTCAGATTATACACATTACTGACACCCCAGTGAGCATTGAATGAGATTTCTGTTTTTCCCGCCTTACCGCTTTTTGTAGTAACAAGAATAACGCCGTTCGCACCTTTAGCTCCATAGATGGCGGTAGAAGAAGCATCTTTCAAAACATCAATGCTTTGAATATCACCGGGAGGAATATCATTGATATTACTCACCTGAAAACCGTCAACAATATATAACGGTGAATTGTCCTGGGTAATAGAACCACCACCACGTACTGTAATCTGGATTGTTGCATCGGGCGATCCATCAGTAGCCACTACATTCACACCTGCCAGTTTTCCTGTAATAGCCGCAGCCGCAGAAGTTATCGGAATATCCTTCAAAACCTTCTCACTCACTGAAGAAATCGCACCGGTCAAATCTCCGCGACGTGAGGTTCCGTATCCTACCACTACCACTTCGTCCAAAGTCTGATTGTCTTCTTCCAACACAACTTTCAGATGTTTGCCCGGTTTCACAGTCGCAACAACTGATTTCATTCCTACAAAACTAATTTCCAACTTTGTTGCATCTTCGGGAACAGACAAAGTGAAATTTCCATCCAAGTCGGTAATTGTACCGACGGAGGACTTTTTCAACACCTTCACACTAGCACCAATAATAGCATCGCCGTTGGTATCCACCACCGTTCCTTTCACAGATACCTTCTGTGCATATACTGTTGTCGCCGTTATAAAGCACAAGAGCAAGCAACATATATACGCAAAGCATCTTCTCAAAAATAAATGTCTTTGTACATCCATAGTATTATCTTGATTAATTTGTTCCATTTTTGATGTTACAAAAGTCACACTTTTACATCTGTTTTCCACTCATTATTTATGCAAAAGCGTGGACTTTTTATATAGAATGTCTTATTTTACTGTAACAATAATCACCTCTCCTTCGCGTGTATCCACATCATACAAATAAGTATCACGTAATGCCACTCCTTTTAAAGGCGCTTTTTCACTAATCATCGGGCGTGAGATTTGCTGTACTTTAAATAATGCGTTCGGATTCGCTTCCTCTTCCTTCTTCTGTTTCAACAATGCTCCTTCAGCAGCCAATTTCCAGTAAGAGCGCAGGCGCAGATTGCCTCCGGTTTCCGAACGTAACACAGCTTTTACCAGCTTACCGCCCTTCCAGGTCAATTCATCAATCAAAAAACCTCCCCGGGCACGCAACCCTTTCACTGTCCCGCTCTTCCATTCCGAAGGCAACGAAGGCAACAGATGAATCGCACCATCATGACTTTGCACCAGCATTTCGGCAATACCAGCCGTGCAACCGAAGTTACCATCTATTTGGAAAGGTGGATGCGCGTCGAATAAATTAGGATACGTTCCGCCTCCCTGTCCTTTTTGTATTTCAGGGCTGACATAAGTCAGCTGATTCTTTATCAACTGATAAGCATGGTCTCCATCAAGCATACGGGCCCAGAAACAAACTTTCCATCCCATTGACCAACCGGTAGAAGGATCTCCCCGTTGTATCAATGTGTTTTTTGCCGCTTCAAAGAGTACCGGAGAACGATAAGGAGAAATCTGATAACCGGGATATAGCCCCCAAAGATGAGAGATGTGCCGGTGACGATCATTAGGATGATCCCAGTCTTCAAACCATTCCTGCAATTGTCCGTACTGCCCTACCTGCATCGGAGGCAACTGCCGGCGCATATTCTTCAATGTATCACAAAAATCAGTATCTGCGTTCAGCACTTTGGCAGCTTCGCATGTATTTGAAAATAAATCAAAAACCAACTGATTATCCATCGTGATTCCTGCAAAAAGATTACTTTTCTTCTTTATCCAGCGCGGAGAATTCTCTGGTGAGTTGGAAGGAGTGACAACCAGATAACCCGTGTTCGGGTCGCGTACCAGAAAGTCGACAAAGAATTCCGAAGCACTTTTCATCATCGGATATACTTCCTCCAAATACTTCTTATCACCGGAAAACAAATAACGGTCCCATAAATGCTGGCAAAGCCATGCATTAGCCACAGGCCATGTCCCACAATAAGGACGGTCCACCGCACCCGTCATACGCCACAAATCCGTATTATGATGCAACACCCAGCCACGACAACCATACATTCGACTGGCAGCTTCACGCCCATTCTCGCTCAATTCACGTACCATCTGGATGAATGGTTTATGAAGTTCGGCCAAGTTGGTGATTTCCGCCGGCCAGTAATTCATTTCAGCATTAATATTCGTTGTATAATTGCAGCTCCAGGGAGGTCCCGGGTTATGATTCCATTTGCCCTGCAAGTTGGCGGGCTGGCATCCGGGCTGTGAAGATGAAATCAATAAGTAACGTCCATACTGGAAATACAATGCTATCAATGCCGGATCATAGGATGAAGAAAATTCCTTGATACGTACATCCATCGGCTTATTGGCTTGGGAAGTTTCACCCAAATCCAAAGTTACACGATTGAATTGTTTCTGATAAGCAGCAATATGAGCGGCTTTCGCTTTACTATAATCTTTCGCTGCATTTTTCAAATAAGCTTTATTCCGTTGATACGGATCGCCCGATATATCTTTATAGTTGACAAAGTTAGTCGCCATCGAGATATACAATGTAAGTTCACTGGCTCCTTGAACGCTAAGCAACGTGTCATTGGCAGTTATCACTTTCCCACCTTTATGTTTCACATCCAAATCGGCACAATAGTGCACTTTACCCGGAAAATAACGGCTGCCATGCGTAATACCTTCCAGCCGCAAACCTTTCTTTCCATAAATACTACGTTTCGGATCTCTCATCGGGGTATTAAAAAACAGTTCGCAATTGATTGTTCCCGGTTTGGATGCTTTGATATGCCTGATAACCAGTTGATCGGTAAATGATGCAAATATTTCTTCGGTAAATTCCACTCCGTCTACTTCGTAGCGAGTCACAGCTACTGCATTGCTTATATCCAGATCACGATAGTAATTATTTACTTTTTTGTGATCTTGATAACGGATATTCAGACGACCCACTGTCTGGTAAGGCATTTCATTCCCCACTTGTGAAAGAATCTTCGTTGCCGCCATGTTCTGCGCTTCTTCGTACTTTCCTTCAAAAATCAACCGGCGCATTTCCGGCAAAGCCGTTTTTGCTTCTTCATTATAGTTCTGGTAAGGAGAGCCCGCCGACACTGTTTCTTCGTTCAACTGTATTTGTTCCAGTTGAGGGTCACCGAACACCATTGCTGCAATCCGTCCATTACCAACCGGGAGTGCTTCTTCCCAATAAGAAGCGGGTTTGTCATACCATATTCTATAGATGTTTTGTCCTTCCACATTCCCCAACAGAGAAGAAAAAGCCAACATACAACTGAATACTTTACTTATCATTTTCATATTTTAAAGTTTTAATTGTCATCACTCTTTTGAAGGTTCACTCAAAGACCCATACTCACTAACGGCCTTCACCTGATATGTCTTTCCTTCCTCAACATTACAAGACGTTTCCTTGGTTATTTGTACAGTTTCATCGTTCGCAATTACCAAATAACAAATTGCATATTTTGAAGCATCCCAACTTAATATTCCGTTTTCTCTTTTCAGATTTTCCGGTGCGGATATTTGTTCCATATATTTCTTCGGGTCCCAATTATCGCCCTCACGAACAACGTTTTCATACGTATACCGAG
>OHDN01001395.1_pt1 | contig 12526 bp, 10 predicted proteins | sample 1566971 | NCBI WGS metagenome assembly OHDN01 (sample SAMEA3879538, study PRJEB24766) | human gut metagenome | biome: human-associated habitat; feature: feces | place: USA | collected 1985/1987
CCGCCTCCCGCCGGGAAGCAAAACGAAATTCACCATGGACATCGCACTGGCCAAACGGCGGGAAAACATCGCCGAATACATTCTCTACCTCTGGCAGATCGAGGACCTGCTCCGGGCACTGCAATTCAGCCCCGAGGCCATCTACTCCCAGCTCATCGCTCCGCGCGGAATCGAAGAGGGACAACGCCACAACTACCTGATCTGGTACATGGACATCGCCAACCTGCTGCGCGAAGAGGGCAAAGAGGAAAAGGGGCACCTGGAGCATACGCTGCATCTGATAGGGGACCTGAACGACCTGCACCTGCAACTGATGAAGCTGCCGATCGGGGAGCACTACCGTCAGACTTTCGCCAAACTCGAACCCGAGCTGCCGCGTCTGCGGGCCGTGCTGGGGCGCGAAATGAGCGACATCGAACTCTGCTTCCGGGCGCTTTACGCCGCGATGCTCTACCGCATCAAGGGCGAAGGAGGCAAGAGCGCCGTGAGCGACACCATCGAATACGTTTCTCCCGTCATCGCCGAACTGGCCGACATGTACGGCAAGGTCGAACGGGGCGAGGCGGACCTCTTCAAAGACACCGCACCGGAACGGTAACCGATCGTAAGACACGGGACGAAAGCGGATTGTGCGGAGTCGCACCCGGAACGAAGAAGAAGAAAAATTTACGATATTTTTGGCAGATCAAGAAAAAGATTATACATTTGCACTCCGCATTGTACGCTAAAACAATAAAAACACGATAGATCTATGGCAATGAAAAGAACATTCCAGCCTTCGCGCCGGAAGAGAATCAACAAGCACGGATTCCGTCAGAGAATGGCTACGGCCAACGGACGCAAGGTTTTGGCTGCGCGTCGTGCGAAAGGTCGCAAGAAGTTGACCGTATCGGACGAATCGACGTTCAAGTACGCTTAATTCCTTCGGGATTCAAGCCATAGCAAGGGCGGTGCATTGATGCACCGCCCTTGCTGTTCAGTCGGTAGAAACGCTTCTTTCCGACCCAATCTTTTAAGCGGTGCGTCCCTACTTTTTTCCGGCGACAAAGTGAAAGTGCCCACAGCCTTTTTTCAAGAAGGCCGTAAAAGCTGCAAGGCAAAAATTACCGGTTCCCAGCATAGTTCACACGCCTTTTCTTTCGCAGAAAAGGGCAAAAGAGCCGCATCCGATCCTGGTTTACCGCCTCGCCGGGCGAACGCAACGCACTCGAAGACTTTGCGTCCTTCCGCTCCGAGTACCCCGGAGGTAAGTACGCCACCGATTTTCCGCAAACACACAATCCGCACTGCCTGTGACAACGAATCACCCGCCTCGAATCCCGTTACGGGACACATCTCCTGTACCTGTGGCAGCGGTTAATCCGGCAGCGAAAGAGGGCATATGACAGACTAAAAACACGGGCAATGAATCCGGCCGATGATATTTATCAATCCGATTCTAATTTTCAGTTTTCCCCTTTTCGATTTCCGACCTATTCCGTATATTTGTAGGAAAAGACAGAATGCGATTCGGGCAAGTTCGCATAAATGCGACTGCCGCTTCCTTTTACGCCCCTCGTTATGGAATAGAAAATACACCCCGACGGCCCGGACAAATTTGGCCCGCCGCACGGTTTTCACTATATTTGTAAAATAATGGGAGATATTCCGGGAAATCCGGAGCGGCGTTTGCCGCAAGGTTCGCCTCCCCCATTCGCTCAAAACAGATCGAACATGGCAATATTCAAAGTCGAAGGCGGCCGCCGGCTGCGCGGTGAAATCACGCCCCAGGGCGCCAAAAACGAGGCGCTTCAGATCCTCTGCGCCACGCTGCTCACGCAGGAAAAGGTAATCGTACACAACGTCCCGCAGATCCTGGACGTGATACAACTCATCGAATTACTGCAGGCGATGGGCGTCGAAGTGGAGCGCCTGTCCGAAGAGAGCTATTCGTTCCGAGCTGCCGACATCGACCCGGACTACCTACGCTCGGACGACTACTGCCGCCGGGCCAGCCGCCTCAGGGGTTCGGTGATGCTGCTGGGTCCGATGCTGGCGCGTTTCGGCGTGGGCTACATGCCCAAGCCGGGCGGCGACAAGATCGGCCGCCGCAGGCTCGACACCCACTTCATCGGCTTTCAGAAGCTGGGCGCCACGCTCGATTTCGACACTGCGGCCGCCTGCTCCGAAGTCCGCTGCAAGGAACTCAAGGGGTGCTACATGCTGCTCGACGAGGCTTCGGTGACCGGCACGGCCAATATCATCATGGCGGCTGTGATGGCCAAGGGTTTCACGACCATCTACAACGCCGCGTGCGAACCTTACATCCAGCAACTGTGCCTGATGCTCAACCGCATGGGCGCACGCATCTCGGGCATCGCCTCGAACCTGCTCACCATCGAGGGTGTCCGGGAGCTGCACGGCACCGAACACACGCTGCTGCCCGACATGATCGAGGTCGGCAGCTTCATCGGCCTGGCAGCCATGACCCGTTCGGAGCTGACGATCCGCAACGTTTCGTTCGAGAACCTGGGCATCATCCCCGCCCAGTTCGCCCGCCTGGGCATCCGCTTCGAACAGCACGGCGACGACATCTACATTCCCCAACAGGAGCACTACCGCATCGAGAACTTCATGGACGGCTCGATCATGACCATCGCCGACGCACCCTGGCCGGGCCTCACGCCCGACCTGCTGTCGGTATTCCTCGTGGTGGCCACCCAAGCCAAAGGCTCGGTGCTGATTCACCAGAAGATGTTCGAAAGCCGCCTGTTTTTCGTCGATAAGCTGATCGACATGGGGGCCCAAATCATCCTCTGCGACCCCCATCGCGCGACGGTGATCGGACATGACCACCAGATGCGGCTGCGGGCTACGCGCATGACTTCGCCCGACATCCGTGCGGGTGTGGCGCTGCTGATCGCGGCGATGAGCGCCGAAGGTACGAGCACGATCCAGAACATCGAACAGATCGACCGCGGTTACAAGGACATCGACGGACGCCTCAACGCCCTCGGAGCCCGGATCACCCGGGTCGAAGAGTAACGACCGGCCGGTGTCCGGAATAAGGAAACGAAGCAAAGTTGTAATAATATGTTTTTGGAAAATGCCAGCCAGAAAGGTTGGATCGAAGTGATATGCGGCTCGATGTTCTCGGGCAAAACCGAGGAGCTGATCCGCCGCCTGCGCCGCGCCCAGTTCGCCAACCTGCGGGTGGAGATTTTCAAACCCTGCGTCGATACGCGCTACTCCGACGAGGAGGTGGTGTCGCACGACGCCCACGCCATCCGGTCGACGCCGGTCGAATCGGCACAGAATATCCTGCTGATGACCTCGGACGTCGATGTCGTGGGCATCGACGAGGCGCAGTTCTTCGACCAGGGACTGGTGGAGGTCTGCCGGCAACTGGCCGACAGCGGGGTGCGGGTAATCGTGGCGGGCCTCGACATGGACTTCACGGGCAAGCCCTTCGGACCGATGCCGGCGCTGATGGCTACGGCGGAGTACGTAACCAAAGTACACGCCATCTGCGTACGGTGCGGCAACCTGGCGCACCATTCGCACCGCCTGACCAACGACGAAAAACAGGTGATGCTCGGTGCGCAGGACTCCTACGAACCGATCTGCCGCCACTGTTTCGCCGAACTGCGGAAAAAAGAGCGGGAATAAAAGGCATCTGCCCGTTAAAAATCCGGACCTTTTCCGGACCGTACGCTTCCGAAGCATACAACTCGATACGTCAATCCCCTCCGCAAGAGGGGATTGTTCTTCGGATAAACGCAACCGAAAAATCAATATCCGGAATTTCCAAGCGACAGAAAAAACAGAGAATACTTCGCACGAGGCGCAGAATATACTCAACATCAGCCGACAGTGCATAACCCGATCGGCAGGTTATACGCCCGAATATACCGGAAAATTCACGATTTTCGCATCCGACCGCCGCATACCCACAGCCTTCGCCGCAGTGTCGCCTACACTCGTATTGCCGTCATATCCTCCGCAAAAACATATCAAAAAGGGACCGGCTCTGAATAGAGCCGGTCCCGCCATTCAATAAAGATTCGGAGCCTTTTCACCCGGCGATTTTCCGGTTATCTTCTTCCGCTCCTTCCCCCGCAGGAAGAAAACCTGAAACAATCGCCGTCCACGATGCGGTTATTTCGTCACATTCACAACGATCTGCGCCGTACGTTCGCCGAACGTATAGACATATTTCACCGGAATCGTTACGGTAATCTCCTTCATCAGTTCCAGATCACCGCCTTCGACTACCGTAAGAACATGACTCTCCGCATCGAACTTCACACGGCCGTCGGGGATGGAAACCACCGCCTCGCCATATTCGATGGTTGCGGCTACCGCCGTATTGGTATTCTGCGCATTTGTCGAACCATCGAATACATTCACGTCATTGACCGCCTTCAATGTAAGCAACGTAGCGACATCCAGCGTTACATCTTCATCGACTTTGGCGACGAGTTTTCCGGTTTCGACCGCAATCGTCGCGTCAGCGATCGGATCAGCGATCGATACGGTAAAGGTCTTCGGCTCGCCCAACGCCTTGCCACCATACATCACCTGGGCGGTAACCACGATCGACAATTCGTCGCAGGTACCCCAATCGAGTGTCGCATCCGTGATGACAGCCCCTTCTGCCTGGGTCGCATAAACGACCTTTGCTTCTGCCGGAGCATCTTTTGCGATGTACCAGGTTTTCGACAGGTCGAATGCATCGATCTGCAGCGTGCTGCCTTCGATCTTCATTACGGCCTGGGCACGATCGTCGTCCGAAAGCGACGATCCGCGCAGCAACTCGATTTCGGGAGCCGTAACAGTCACGTGCAGGACAGCTTCGAACGTAAGTACGGGATCGGCAGTCGTAAAGAGGTTCTTCACGGTGTAGGAAACATTCAGAGCCGCAGCTTTGCCGAAGACAAAGTTGATGTTCTTACCGCTCGCTCCGACCGTCGCATAGTTGCCGGCTTCATCCTTCACCATGTCGCTCGTCCAGGAGAGCTGCATGAACGTTTCCTCTCCGAATTGCGCCCGGGCCGTCTGATCCAGACTCTCCCAAAGGAGCGCACGGAATTCTTCGACGGCGATGTGATGGCCCGTCGAGGATGCCGCATTATACGGCAATTCGAGCGTTTGCTCCAGCATTGGAATTTCAGGAATACCCGTTACGGATACGGGGATCGTAATCGTTACGACGGTCTTATCGTCGTTGGTATAAACGGCTTTTACGACATATTCAGCACTCTGTGCCAGATCGCCGACCAATTTCAAATCGACCGTTTGCACATCCGTATCATAGGTCGGAGTAGCCGGCAATTCGATCGACGGGACGATCTCCGATACAAGCTCCGTACCCCGGTAAAGTTCGACAACCAGATTCTCATTATCCTTGAGCGCATTATACTGAACGGCAGAAAGCATACCCTTATCCGGAGTCAGCACAAGTCCTTTCGCCTCATACGTATCGTCGGAGGTAGCGGCAGCATACGTCCACATCACTTCGGATTTCGGCGTGGAAAGTTCGACACCGTCGGGTGCGATGGAGAATTTATTCACGGCACCGGCTTTCACTTCGAGCGAAAATCCCTCTTCGTCGAGCAATGCATAAGTCGCAGCAGCGGTTACTGTCTGTCCGATCAACGCAGTTTCCGACTCGGCAACAGCGAATGTAAGCGCCTTTCCATCGACGGCATACAACTCCTCGCTACCCGGATCACTGAAGGTAAATTCCGCCGACGCCGATACCAGCGCCGCCAGATCCACGGTCCAATTATTAGCTTCGGCAGCCTCTGCGAGCGGCAGGATCGTTTCACCGTCCTTATACATGACCGTATATCCGGCCAACACGCCATGAACCTCTTTGTCCGTATATTTTACTTCGGTAGTCACCTCGTCGGTATATTCGACGTATTCGCCCTCATTCTCGGCATCGGCCCGGGCCAACACGAAATTCGTCACAGGGATCTGAATACCCGCTTTGGCATAGGCGGTTCCGATAAAAGCCGACGTAAAGTCCGTTTCGAAATCGTTCGATTCGCCTTCGCTCAACGCCGAACCATCGACATGGAGAGCGACCATTTGCGTCTTGCCGGCCTTTTCTGCGGAAACATAATCGTAATCCGTCGTAGCGACAATGGTAAATTCGCCGGTCGTTTCATCGATGTCCTTGATCTCTTCGATCGTAAAACCGGCCGCCGCACGCGTTCCGACCTCTTCGGTTATGAGCGACATGGCCTCCGTATTGGCATATTTTTTCACAGCACGGGCCGGCGTCATACGGAATCGCAGAGTCGCGATCTGCTCGCCTTCCTCACTGGGACGCAAATAAAGATTCCGGTACTCGGTTTCGTGCGTAACTTCGTTCTCACGGGACAACACGATATACTGCTCCCCGTTGCCGAAATAGATCAGACCGTCCACATAATCCGGCAGGTAAACGATCGACTGGATACGACTACCGAGCAAACCGACATTGGCCTCCAACGTCGCCAGGTAATTCTGAAATTCCTGGTCGAGCTGGTCTTTGGAAATCACGAGCGAACCGTTGTTTTCCCGGATCAGTCCCTGGATCTTTTCAGTCAGCGCACTGGCCTCCTTGTCCAGTTCCTCCATAACCGATGCGATCGCCTGCGTGGAAACCTGCCCCAACAGGTTGTCGCCCAATGTCATCTGGTCCATATAAACTGCCAGTTCATCGCCCAGCCATTTATTGATCGAGCTGCCGGCCGTCTCGAGTTCGGCCTTGATAGCATCGGCGATCCACTGCGAGGCGGCGGTTTCGATCTGGCTCACCTGACTGTCGGTCAGCTCTCCACCGGCAGCCTCGAAACCATTGTCCGACAGGTAAGATTCGATGAGCTGCGTCACTTCGAGCGAAAAACCTGCGGCATCCTTTTTGAGTTCAATCATATTTTCCAGCGTTTCCTGAACGCTCTCCAGTGTTTCCTGGGTAGCGTAAATACCCGCTATTTCTTCCAGAATACCCGATTTCAGACTGTTCAGGTTCTCCTGCAAGGCCCCGTCGGCGAGTGAAGATTCGATCGCTGCGACGATCTTCGCAGCCAGATCGCTGTCTTTGACACATCCTTCGATCTGGGTTTGCAACGAAGAAATATCGCTCTTTTTCGCAAACCCGGAAAAATCGATCGCTTCGAAAGCGGCCTGGGTCCGTTCCAACGCCGCAATACGATTCTCGAAACCGTTGAGCTCGACAACCGCCCCCTTCAGATCTTCGACATCATTACGCAAGGCGTCGATGTCGTCATCGTAATCCTTACAACCTGCGGTAGTCAGCACGCTCCCGCACAGAAGTAAGAACAGAAACTTCACAAATAGTGTTTTTTTCATAATTGATAAGTGTTTTGAAATGAGTTCATATACTATATATATTTTATTATGAGCGTATTAACTCTCCGAAAGCGTATCATATATGATACGCACGGTGCAAATATATATATAAATATTTGTACGACAAAAATTTTCATTGAAAAAGTTAAAATGACAATCAACTACCAGGAAGAGATAAAATTTATCTCGAATAAAATCAGAGAGTTAAGGAAGGAAAAACAAATGACTGTACAAGAACTCGCATACCGCTGCGACATGGAAAGATCCAATATGAGCCGCATCGAATCCGGACGCACCAACCTTACGGTAAAGACCATGTGTATCATATGCAATGCACTGAACGTCAATCTTCGTGACATCATCCGTTAAAGCGAATAAATACCTATATTATATTAAACCCGATCCGACCAGCCGACCGCCAGAGAACGGCGCTGTTTCTTAAAATCTTTCACCAAATACCATATCTTTCATGATTCCGGCGCTCCTATCGAAAAATCGGTATTTTCGATTGTACGTATTTCGTCCGTATCTTTGCGGGAAATACCGTTCGAACAAACGCCGAAAACCGATGGTTGGAGCGGATAATGGGAACACTTGCAATCCCGGTCCCGCAAGAAACAGAAAAACCGGAAATTAAGTTTTGGCGCTGCGCTTACCTTTCGCTATCTTTGACATAGTTTTAGATAGGATGCGCCTCGGAAAAACGGGAACAAGTTCCCGTTTTCTCTCGGCTTTCACTATCTTTGTAGAAGAAAAACGCGGCTCGGACCGACTCGCGAAAGTTGTCTGAAAACGGATCAAGGTACTTCCGAAAAGAATACCGGATCTTTCACCGGACAAAAACAATATCGGCGAAGGCATGCGACCGACATAAACGAAACGACACAAGCCAAATGAGCGTAATAGACCTGATCGTCGGACTCCTGATGCTGTGGGCCGTATTCAACGGCTGGCGGCAGGGGCTTATTCTGCAACTTTGCTCGCTCGCAGGCATTGTCCTGGGGGCGTGGCTCGGCATCCGCTTCGGTACCGAAGCGGGCGCATTGCTGCATCTGGACGAAGAGTTCGCGGCGGCAGGCGGTTTCCTGGCGGTCTTCGTGGTCGTACTGATCGCGGTGGCGATCGTGGGACGGCTGTTGCGCAAGGTGTTTCATTTCGCAGGCTTCGGCATCCCGGACCATCTGCTGGGTGTCGCGGTATCCGCAGCCAAGACGCTGCTGGTCCTCGGGCTGCTCTTCTCGGCTTTCGAATCTCTGAACAAGGACCATACGCTGGCCGAGGAAAAGACGCTCGACCGGTCGGTATGCTACCGTCCGATGATCCGTCTGGCGGATTCGCTCTTCCCGCTGCTCGAATGGGCCAAAGAGCAGGTATCAATCGATGAACAAGAATTATGGAGCGACAATTCACCGGAACGGTAATCCGCACGACGGGCAGCTGGTACGACGTCCGCACGGACGCCGGGGAAACGGTCAAGTGCCGTATCCGGGGACGCCTGCGTCTGAAAGGCGTACGTTCGACCAACCCCGTAGTCGTGGGCGACCGGGTCGTCTGCGAACGGGACGAAGAGGACGCCGGAGTCATCTGCGAAGTAGTGCCGCGCCGCAACTACATCATTCGCAGGGCCTCGAACCTCTCCAAAGAGTCGCACATCATCGCCGCCAACCTCGACCGGGCGCTGCTGGTCGTGACGCTGTTCTCTCCCGTGACGGCTCCGGAGTTCATCGACCGCTTCCTGGTAACCTGCGAGGCCTACCGCGTACCCGTCACGATTCTGCTGGCCAAAGCCGACCTGGCGGCACAGGATCCCGAAGCCGTAGCCGCATTCAAAGCCACCTATGAAAGCGCCGGGTACTCCGTCCTCGAGTTTTCGGCGTTCGACGGCACCGGCATCGAGGCCGTGCGGGAACTGCTGAAGGGACACACGACCCTGCTGGCCGGCAACTCCGGAGTGGGGAAATCGACCCTGGCCGGAACCGTCGAGCCGGGGCTCGACATCCGCACGGGCGATATCTCCGAAAGCCATCGCAAGGGCCGCCACACCACGACCTTCTCGACGATGTACCCCCTTTCGTCGGGAGGCTACCTGATCGACACGCCCGGCATCAAGGGCTTCGGACTGATCGACATCGCCGATGCCGAGTTGTGGCACTACTTCCCCGAAATGATGCGCCTGGCCCCCCAATGCCGCTTCTACAACTGCACCCATGTCCACGAACCGGGCTGCGCCGTGCGCGAGGCCGTAGAACGGGGCGAAATATCTTGGCAGCGCTACGAAAGTTACCTGAAAATGCTCGACGACGATGACAAATACCGCAAATAAACCCCTCGACTGGTACGCGGAACGTACGGCTTACCTCACGGAATTCATGTCCGAAGAGCGGCGGCAGGTGTTGCAACGCACCCTCGACAGCCGCACGCGCTACATGACGATCCTCACCGAAAACACCTACCATGCCCAGAACGCCAGTGCGCTGGTGCGCCACTGCGAAGCCTTCGGCATACAGGACATCCACACCGTAGAAACCCGCTGCAAGTTCAACCCCAACGTCAATATCGTGCGGGGCACGGACAAATGGATCGACCTGCACCGCCACCGCACTACGGCCGAAGCGATCGCCGACCTGAAGGGGCGGGGTTATCGCATCGTGGCGACCACGCCTCACCGCGAAGACAAGACTCCCGAAACGTTCGATGTCGCGGCTTCCCCCTTCGTGCTGGTCTTCGGCACCGAGCACGCCGGCATCTCGGACGAGATCGTCGCTGCGGCCGACGAATTTCTCCGCATCCCGATGTGCGGCATGGTCGAGAGTCTCAATGTATCGGCTTCGGCGGCCATTCTGATCTACATGCTCTCGTCCCGGATGCGGGAAACGGTTCCCGACTGGCGTCTGACTGCCGGAGAACGGGCCGAAATCCTCTATCGCTGGACCTTCGCCTCGGTGAGAGACGCCGAAGCGATTCTCCGACGCAAATATCCCGAAGAATAAGGAAAACGATGAATACGATACTACGCAAACAGTTCCTGGCCCACGTCGGCCAAACCTCGCCCGAACCCATGATGATCGAGGTGGCCCGGGCCGAGGGAGTTTTCTTCTATACCCCTGAAGGCAAACACTACTACGATCTGGTGGCGGGCGTTTCGGTCAGCAACGTCGGCCATGCCAATCCCCGCGTGGTAGAAGCCGTGCAGCGGCAGGCGGCCGACTACATGCACATCATGGTCTATGGCGAGATGATCGAGCGGCCGCAGGTGCGGTACGCCGCACGCATCGCCGAGCTGCTGCCGGGAGAACTTTCGAGCGTCTATTTCGTCAATTCGGGCGCCGAAGCGATCGAAGGGGCCCTGAAGCTCGCCAAGCGATACACGCACCGCACGGAGCTGGTCTCGATGCGCCGGGCCTATCACGGTTCGACGCAGGGAGCCATGAGCCTGATGGGTGAGCCCGAAGGCGAGGAGTGGAAGGGCGCATTCCGGCCGTTGCTGCCCGATGTGCGGGCGATCGACTTCAACGATTTCGACCAACTGCGACTCATCACCCGCCGCACGGCCTGCGTCGTGGTCGAACCCGTGCAGGGCGAAGCGGGCGTACGGCCCCCGGTTCCCGGATGGCTCGAAGCCCTGCGGCGACGCTGCGACGAGGTGGGTGCGCTGCTCGTCTTCGACGAAATTCAAACCGGGATGGGACGCACGGGCGAAATGTTCGCCATGTGCAAGTACGGCGTCACACCCGACATCGTCTGCCTGGCCAAAGCCTTCGGCGGCGGGATGCCTCTCGGAGCCTTCGTATCGCGCAAAGAGATCATGGACACGCTGCAAACCGCCCCTACCCTGGGGCACATCACCACCTTCGGCGGACATCCGGTCTGCTGCGCAGCGGGACTGGCGGCCCTCGAATATCTGTTGGAAACCGGCACGGTGGAACACGTCGAAGGCAGAGGCGTCCTCTACGAATCGCTGCTGGCGGATCATCCGCAGGTCGTGGAAATCCGGCGCAGCGGCCTGCTGCTGGCCGTCGAACTGGGCTCGTCGGCCAAGATGTTCCGTATGATGGAGCTCTTCAAGGAGGCGGGCATCCTGAGCGACTGGTTCCTCTACTGCGATACGGCGTTCCGCATCTCGCCGCCGCTCACGATCACCGAGGAGGAAGTGCGCGACAGCGCCCGCCTGATCCGCGAATGCCTCGACCGAATCTGACGGCGAATTATCGGCAGCGCTCCAACGAAACAAGCAATATTCAACAGAAATCCCCGGCGCAGCGAATCTGCGCCGGGGATTTCGACTCGAAGGATTTCGCTGTTTCAGCAAAACGCTACTGCTCCGTCATCGGCCCGCGAGCTACGGCCGCATCGTAGTCGGCATTGGTGAAAGTGTAGGTCCAAACCCAATGGGACAAATCGTTTTCCACCGGCATATCCTCCCATACATACTCCTTCTCATTACACGGATTGTAAGGAGCCGCCGGATACTCCTTCGGTCTTGTGAAAACACCGCCGTAAGGCCCGTCGTCAAATACAATTTCAATCCCATGCATTACATACAAATCAGGTGATGGTGGAAGAGCAATAAATCCGATCATCGTTTTCGAAATACGCTCTCCGGGCAACATGATCTCATCTTCGAACTGACCGTTCACAGTCATCGTAATCCGATGATCGCTGGCATTCACCCAGACAAAGTGGCCGATTCCGGGCGGATCCACATCCTCTCCGTTGTCCTTATCACAACCACACAACCCGAAAAACAGGATCGCAAATAATAACAGTCGCTTTTTCATAATATGGCCTCGTTTTTAATAAGTATCTTCGTTATCGATCATAGTGTATATATTCCAAAAACGATTGATCGTTTCTGCGTTGTAACCGTGACGCCCCGCATATTGAATGATCCAGCCACCCGCTTCCCGGCTGTTTTTCGACCCGAAAGCTATTTCCTGAATCTCCCGCACAGACGGAATACAACTCCGGAACGCCTCCCCCCTCTTCGAATGCCGGAAAATACCGTAAAAAGACCGCTGAAATATTTATGGCAGGCGGATTTATAAGTTCGAAGGAACGGGAAGCACTCACACTCCTATCCAAAGATACTGAATACGCTTCCGATTTACAAACTTGCGAATGGAAATCCGCATAAAAATTCCCGCCGAAACAGCCGTTTCGACGGGAAGCGAATCGCAACCGT
>OHDN01001397.1_pt1 | contig 12518 bp, 7 predicted proteins | sample 1566971 | NCBI WGS metagenome assembly OHDN01 (sample SAMEA3879538, study PRJEB24766) | human gut metagenome | biome: human-associated habitat; feature: feces | place: USA | collected 1985/1987
TGAAAACTGCATCCATCAGATGATCGAGATGGCAGCAGCCTATGGACTGCAGGAAAATCTGTGGCACAGCGTACTTGCTTGTATACTCGCAAATGCAGAAAATGCGTTTTCTAAGGCATGTGAGAAAAAGGGTCTTCCGCAGGGAACATTATCAAAGCTTGTTCTTCCAGATATTTCATTTTGGAAAGAAATGTTTGCAGTAAGCCTTGAAGATTTAGACCGTGCATTTGGATGCAGCTTGGCAGCTCTTTTGGAGAATTATGTAAACTCTAATACAAATGGTCATGTATTTAACAAGCGTATTCGCGACAGTATCACAGAGCTTGGAAAAAATCTTGGTGCATGTGACAGTGAGGAAGATTTTTTACATACGCTAACAGATTTTTATCGCGATTATGGTGTTGGAAAGCTTGGTCTTCATAAGGCATTCCGCATAGGTCAGGATAATGATGGAGAGCCAATCATCGAGCCAATCACATGTACTGAGCATGTGCATTTAGATGATCTTGTAGGTTACGAGCGTCAGAAGAAAAAGTTAGTGGATAATACACTTAGTTTTGTTAATGGACAGGCCGCAAACAATTGCCTTTTGTTTGGTGATGCCGGAACAGGAAAATCATCTAGCATAAAGGCAATCATGAACGAGTTTTATTCTAAGGGACTTCGCCTGATCGAGGTGTATAAGCATCAGTTCCAGGATCTGAATGATGTGATCGCACAGATCAAGAACAGAAACTATAAATTTATCATTTATATGGATGATCTGAGCTTTGAAGAATTTGAAATTGAATATAAATATCTGAAAGCTATTATTGAGGGTGGACTGGAAGTAAAGCCGGACAATGTGCTGATCTATGCAACCTCCAACAGAAGACATCTGGTAAGGGAGAAATTCTCTGATAAGGAAGAACGCAGAGATGACCTGCATGCTTCTGATACAGTACAGGAGAAGCTCTCACTGGTAGCACGTTTTGGTGTATCTATCTTCTTCTGCGCACCAAACAAGAAGGAATTCCAGGAGATTGTGAAAGCGCTGGCTGCCAGAAATAATATAGGGATGTCTGAGGACGAGCTTCTGTTAGAAGCAAATAAGTGGGAATTATCCCATGGAGGACTTTCCGGAAGAACAGCGCAGCAGTTTATTGATTATCTGGCTGGCAAGCAGCAATAGCAGAATCATAAAAGGGGTGATTACATGGCATATAAGACCTTTGCCGCAATTGATGTAGGTTCCTATGAACTGACCATGAAGATATTTGAGATATCTTCAAAGAATGGAATAAAAGAAATAGACTGCATCCGTCATAGGATTGAGCTTGGAACGGACTCTTACCTGACGGGTAAGATCAGCAGTGAACGTATGGATGAGCTGTGCAGATTGTTGCGTGAGTTTATACAGATCATGAACAGCTATAAAGTAGATGGATACCGTGCCTATGGAACGAGTGCCATCAGGGAAACGAAGAACACGTTGATCCTGCTGGATCAGATTCGTACCAGGACGGGTATTGAGCTGGAAGTATTGAGCAATTCGGAGCAGCGATTCCTTGATTATAAATCGGTAGCATCCAAAGGTCAGGATTTCCAGAATATCATTGAGAAGGGAACAGCTTTTATTGATATAGGCGGGGGCAGCATACAGCTTTCTTTGTTTGATAAAGACTCACTGGTTACGACACAGAATATCCGTCCCGGTGTTCTGCGTATGAGAGAAGAATTGAGCAAGGTATCCTACAAGACATATCAGCTTGAAGAAATCGTAGAGGAAATGGTAATTGACCGTCTCCAGAGCTTTAAGCAGATGTTTGTTGGTGACAGAACGATTGAAAATATCATTCTGGTAGATGATTATGTGTCATTGATACTGCAGAAGGGAATCCTTAAATCCGGCAAGGAAGGTCATGTGGATGCACAGACTTTCCAGGAATTTGTAGGCAGATTAAAACAGAGAAATTCACAGGAAATAGCAGCGGCTCTTGGAATTCCCACAGAAAATACATCACTTCTGTACTTATCAGCTATTATGATCAAGCATATGATGAAAGTACTGGGGGCCAAGACACTGTGGGCACCTGGTGTCAGTCTGTGTGATGGTATTGCCTATGAATATGCGGAGAAGAATAAAGTATTATCTGTATCACATAATTTTGAACAGGATATTCTGGCATGCGCAAGGGATATTAATAAGAGATACCACAGTGGAGAACGCAGCACCAGAGAAAGAGAAGAAATCGCACTGACCCTCTATGACCATCTCAAGAAAGTGCATGGTCTGAACAAAAGAGACAGACTGTTGTTGCAGATTGCTGCAATTCTGAATGAATGCGGCAGATATATCAGCCTGACCAATGTGGGTGAGAGCTCCTATAATATTGTGATGGCGACAGAAATGATAGGGTTGTCTCACCTGGAAAGAGAAATTGTAGCCAATATTGTAAAATATTCAACAGAACCTTTTGAATATTACGAAACAGTAGGACGAGTAACGACACTGGATAAGGAGTCTTTCCTTAAAATAGCCAAGCTGACAGCAATCATACGTCTGGCGGATGGACTGGATATCAGTCATCGTGAGAAATGTGATAATGTAAAGACTACATTAAAAGATGATTCTATTATTATCACAGTCGAGTCCAATGCTGATATGACGCTGGAATTAAGCATGTTTGCAAGAAATGCAGAGCTGTTTGAAGAAGTGTATAATATCAAGCCCATTGTAAAACAGAAAAAGAGCAATATATAAGGGGGATGAGCAGCATATGAAGATTGACTATAGCAGACCGGAATATTACTACAACAGGGAATTGAGCTGGGTAGCATTTGACCATAGAGTATTGGGAGAGGCAAGGGATAAGTCTCTGCCATTATTTGAGAGACTTAAGTTTTTGAGTATTACGGCATCTAATCTGGATGAATTCTTTATGGTGCGTGTGGCATCCCTTAAAGATATGGTAAATGCGGGATATAAGAAGAAGGACATTGCAGGAATGACTGCACAGGAACAGCTGGAAGCAGTGAATAAGGCTACTCATGAGCTGGTCAATATGCAGTATTCTACATATAACCGTTCTCTGATTCCCCTGCTTGGACAGAATGGATTACAGGTAATCGAGAAGCATGAGGAACTGGAGGAAGAGGATAAGAAATTTGTAGACCGTTATTTTCAGGATAATGTATATCCCGTATTGACACCAATGGCAGTGGATTCTTCCAGACCTTTTCCATTGATTCGTAATAAATCCCTGAATCTTGGCGCACTGGTATCACGTAAAGAGAATAACAGTGTATTAAAGAAGCATCTGTTCAAGCGTTCTGCTGCAGCAAAAGAACTGGAGTTTGCGACAGTACAGGTACCGAGCGTACTTCCAAGAATCGTCAGTCTGCCGGATGGCAAAGATGGCTGCAAGCGTGTGATTCTGCTGGAACAGATCATTGAACGAAATATGGATAAGCTTTTCCTGAATTATGATATCGAATGTGTATATCCATTCAGAATTATGAGAAATGCTGACTTTTCCCTGGAAGAAGAGGAAGCAGCAGATCTGCTCAAGGAAATTGAGAAGCAGTTAAAGCAGAGACAGTGGGGACAGGTCATCCGTCTGGAAGTAGAGGATGGAATCAATGAAAGACTGTTGTCATTTATCCAGAAGGAGCTTTGTGTAGAAGAGCAGGATATCTATGAAATCCCGGGACCGCTTGATCTGACTTTCCTGATGAAAATGTATGGTATGAGTGGATTCGACCATTTAAAGACACCACCTTATGTTCCACAGCCGGTAGATGGACTGGCACCTGACTGTAACCTTTTTGATGAAATCAGACAAAGGGATATCCTGCTGCATCATCCATATGAGACATTTGCACCGGTCGTAGATTTCATTAAGCAGGCTTCCAGAGATCCGGAAGTGCTGGCAATCAAGCAGACGCTGTACCGTGTCAGTGGTAATTCTCCTATTATAGCAGCACTTTCACAGGCAGCAGAGAATGGCAAACAGGTCACTGTACTGGTCGAGTTAAAGGCCAGATTTGATGAAGAGAATAATATCGTATGGGCGAAGAAGCTGGAAAAGGCAGGCTGTCATGTAATATATGGTCTGGTTGGACTAAAGACCCACTGTAAGATTACACTGGTTGTCAGAAGAGAAGAAGAGGGCATCCGCCGATATGTCCATCTGGGAACTGGTAACTATAATGATTCTACGGCGAAATTGTATACAGACTGTGGTATCCTTACCTGTAACGAAGCAATTGGAGAGGATGCAACCGCAGTATTCAATATGCTGTCCGGTTATTCAGAACCGCTTAGCTGGAACCACCTTGCCCTGGCACCGCTGTGGTTAAAGGATAAGTTCTTATATCTGATCAACAGGGAAAAAGACAATGCAAAGCAGAACAGACCGGCACATATCATTGCAAAGATGAACTCACTGTGTGATCCTGATGTCATCAGGGCATTATATGAAGCAGCGGCAGCAGGTGTGAAGATTGATCTGATTGTCCGTGGTATCTGCTGTCTGAGAACAGGAGTAGAAGGGACGAATGATAATATATCCGTGCGTTCCATTGTTGGTAATTTCCTGGAGCATGCCAGAATCTTCTATTTTGAAAATGGCGGTAATCCGGAATTGTATATGGGAAGTGCTGACTGGATGCCAAGAAACCTGGAGCGCCGTGTAGAGATCCTCTTCCCTGTTCTGAACCCTGAATTAAAAGAAAAGGTATGGCATATTCTGGATGTGCAGATGAGAGATACAGTGAAAGCGCAGCTGTTAAAGCCGGATGGAACTTATGAAAAGGTAGACAAGCGTGGTAAGGTATTGTGCAATGCACAGGAAGAATTCTGTAAAGAATATATGGCTGCTGCACATAAGCATAAGAATGAACAGCAGGCAAGAGTATTCAAGCCGGAGACTCATATTGAGGCAGAGTAAAGAAAGAGATAACAGAGACTGGAAAGGTACAGCATATTATGGTAAAATTTGTATTAGCATCCGGGTCGCCCAGAAGAAAAGAACTATTAGAGCAGATAGGTCTTTCATTTGAAATTGCTTCTGCGCATGGAGAGGAAATCATTACAAAACAGCAGCCGGCAGATATTGTAGAAGAGCTGTCCCTGCAAAAGGCAGGAGAAGTGGCAGATCGCTATGAGAAAGAACATGGCAGGCAGAAAAGCACAGTAATCATAGGAGCGGATACGATTGTAGCTTATGATGGCGCAATTATGGGAAAGCCAAAGGATAAGGCGGATGCTGTGAGGATGCTGTCAAGTCTGCAGGGCAAGGTGCATCAGGTATACACCGGTGTTACTCTGATCATTCTGGAAGAGCAGGGCAGACGGGTTATCAGCTTCCATGAAAAGACGGATGTGGAAATGTATCCTATGACAGGTGAACAGATACAGACTTATGTAGAGACAGGCGAACCTGTGGATAAGGCAGGGGCATATGCAATACAGGGCAGATGTGCTGCCTATATCAAGGAAATCTGTGGTGAATATAACAATGTTGTAGGCTTACCGGTTGGCAGACTCGTTTGGGAGTTGGATAAGGCCGGAATCAAATACTAAAGCAGTACTGGAAATTATGGTACAGAAAGGTATGGTAAGAATATGCACGAGTATGATGATGCAGTATTAGAATGTTTTTTGGAGAATCAGTTACAGCTTTTTCCTGAGAATGTAGCAGAGACACCAGAGGAAGCAGAAGATTTCCTGGAAGAGTGTATGGCAGTTGTGGTAGATTCCCTGGATGAAGTATGGGATTATTTTGATGAAGAAGGTGTGGATCTGGAAGGACAGAGCAAGGAAGATATTCTGGATGCACCTGAGGTATTTGACGTGGGAGACGGCAGATATCTGATTGTAGAAAGCTAAGAATAGGGATAAGGGTAAAGTTAAGTGGAAAGAAAATCAAACATAACAATATGGCAGTTGCGTCTCTTTGAGGGACTGAATAAAGATATCATGGTAATGCAGCGCAATGAAGAAGAAGTCTTCGACGATGCCATTCATGTATTTTTTGAAAAAGAATATTATGATGCCTATGTAAATAAGGCAAAGAGATATGGTGAATATCGTTATGCTTATCATGAAGATAAGCTGGGTGAGGTTATTTATCAGATTTTTGATGAGAATATTACAGGTCTGGTACTTCATATCAATACTTTGGAGAATGGCTCCAAGACAACCTTGTGTGATGAAAAGTATTTATCTGCAAAAGACCTGAGAGTAATGAAGGAAATCGTGGATTCCTATCATTATATGTACAGAGTGTCCATCGACAGATGCACTAAGGAAGAAGCGGTAGCACATATGCTTACAAAGTCAGTGTTCATCATCGGTAAATTACCGGATTTCCGCAAGAAACCGGCAGAAGGTGAGAAGCAGACTTTTGAGATCATGACCATGAAGCGCAAGAAGGATAAGAGCCAGCCCAAGGATGATAAGGATTATGATTATGAATCTCTTAAAGTATTCCTGACGGCAGAGAGCGCTATGCGTTACAACCCTGATAAGAAGCCAATCAACAAATATAAATTGTCTCTGCTTGCGCAGTTTGTAAAGGGGCATTTCCAGGTAATCGTAGAGCCACATCGTAATTACTGGCTGGAATTCGATCCTGCAACGCTGGATATCAGTGCATATTTCACCCCACCGGTATGGAATGAGGAGAAGGTCAAGGCACGCATCTGCGAGTATGCGAATATGGAAGAAGTCTATATTCTGTTAGGAACCAGACACAGTGATTACAGAACCTGTCTTGGTACGCCGTTCCTGTTGAAGCTGGCTGAAGAGAATGTCCAGATGTATCTCTTTGAAAAATATGAGGATGCGGTGAATTATTGTCTGGAGAATCCGACACTTTTACCGGTATTTGATGGTACGTATCCAATCGGTGTATTAAAGAAGAATGATAAGATGCATTCTCTGCAGACTGCCTTGGCAGTAGCAGCACAGGTAGGCGTTACCAGCATCAATCTGGATGATGATACATTGCATTCTATCCATTGCAAATTCTCTTTCTTTATGGAGACTGCAGGATTTGAGACAGATATGGAGAAATTCCTGACACCACAGGAATGCAGTGCATTAAAAATAGAGAAAGACGGAACAACGCAATACCGTTTCGAGCCGATTTCTTTTGTAAACACAGAGAATCCCTATGCAGTAAGTAAAGAGAGAAGAGAAGAACTGGCATCACATCTGGATACAGATTATGATGAAGGTATCACTTATATGGCAGAGTGTTCAGTACCTGAAATGATTGTTATGCTTCAGGAAGCAGGACGCCGCTTCGAGGCAGCAAGAACAGCCCAGGACGAAGAGAAGAAGAAACAGTACAACAGACTGATGAACAGAATGACTGTGCCGTTGACAGAAGCACTGTGTGAGAAACCATTTGTCTTCACCTTGAGAGAGCAGGATGGTTCATTCACACTGCGTAACCAGCTGGCTTATCTGATTGTGACCAACCGCTTTGAAGGTGGCAGAACCGGAGAAGGCAGATTGACTCCTGCCGGCATTGACAATGAGAAATTCATGGAGCAGTTTGAGGCAGCAAGCAAGGTGGCAGCTGTAACAGATGGCCCTGATGTTATGTGTCTGGCAGACGTTCATCTGATGGGTGAGATTGCAAAGCAGTGGAAACACTCAGAACCTCTGAGAGAAGAGCTGATGATTTATCTGACACAGGGATGCAAGCTCTCCTATGTGGAAGCACTCCATTATTATAAGAGGCTGAAATCTGACAGTAGTATCTTTGTTGAATTTACCTCTACAGTACGTAATGCAGAGTATCCTCCGATGGGTATGATTACGATTGAAGGATATACAGCAAAGAAAATTGCAGAGGAGAAGAACCTGAGTGTGCTGCAGGCTTATGATGCATTGCTGGCACTGAAGGAACATCCTAAGGCAGGAATTGGTGAAGCTGTAAAAGAAGCAGAAACAATTACTACAGAGGGTGAAGCCCAAACAGCAGCTGAAGAGGAAAAGACAGAAGAGAAGAAGTCATTCTTTGGTAAACTGTTTAAGAAATAAACCTCGGAAAGTGTATAAAGGAGATGAAAGTGGTGGACTTTCATCTCCTTTTGTGTATTCAGTGACAGACCTGTATTATACCAGATCTTCTTCAATCCATTTTAGAATGTTGGAAAAATCAATGGTCAGTTCTCCATGATAGATTCCTACAGGAACTGGCTGATCCAGACCGTAAATAACCGGGCAGGATTCACTTTCAAAGAAATATACAAGAAGCTTACGTTGGGCATAATCCAGAATCCAGTATTCCCGTACACCGGCGTTCATGTATTTGGATAGTTTTAAGGTATAATCTTTTCTTTTGGTAGAAGGAGAGATAACCTCCACGAGAAAATCAGGTGCACCGTAGATACCGAATTTTTTAATCTTGGAGGGGTCACATATGATGCCCACATCTGGTTGAACCATGGTCTTATTATCACAGTCAAGCTGTACATCTACAGGAGCAATGAAGGGTCTGCAGCTTCCCTTGTGTTCCAGAATATAATTAGCAATCTGTCGATAAATCTCACCTCCAATGGACTGATGATGGAAGGTGGGAGCTGACATATCATAAAAATACCCATCAATCAACTCTACACGTTGTTCATCCGGCAATGCATAATGATCATTCCTGTCAGCCTGATAGGAAGCCTCTTCGCATACAGTAGATTTCTCAGAGAAAAGCTGTTCCAGTGCCTGTAGCGTGTCGTAACGTGGACTTTCTGTTTCTCCTGAGAAAATCTTCTGGATTGTACCAAGAGGCACGCCGGACAGGACGGACTGATAACCGCAGGATTCAGAGATAGAAGCGACTGTATAACCGGAATATTTCAGTTCATGCATGGCATGACGGATGCGTAGCGGATTTGAAAACAATCCGTCTTTTTTACTATATACATAATTTTTTTACCCTATTCTGTTATAAAATAAAGACAAAATGAGGACAGGAGGGTATCAGATGAAACAGATTCCTTATGAGTATAAAAATCTGCCGATTCCCGGAGGCGGATATGTAACCGGATTCCTTTATCATCCCAGGCAGAAGGATGTTCTGTATGCAAGGACAGATATAGGCGGAACTTACCGGTTTGATGCGAAAGAACAGAAATGGATCAGTCTTATTTCTCATGTAACAATGGAAGATTTGAGTGAGACATTTCCCATAGCGATTGCACTTGATTACAACGCTCCTAATCGTTTATACATAGCCTGTGGAGAGGGAGAAAGAAGTGGCAGGAATGGTATTCTTGCGATTTCGGAGGATTATGGTGAACATTTCCACTACGAGGAGATCCCAGTATTTGTTCATGGCAATCTAAATGGCAGGGGAACCGCCGACAGGCTGTGGGTAGATCAGGAAGATGCGAATACTTTATACTATGCCAGTCAGCAGGATGGATTGTTACTCACTCATGATCTGGGACATACCTGGTCAAAAGTGATACCACTGTCAGAAAAATATCTGACCTTTGTTACGCAGGCAGGAGCAGCACTGGTTGTAGGTACAGCGGGTGTGACAACAGGCACTGAGCAGATGAGAGGTCATAGCCTTTATATTTCTTATGACAAGGGACAGCATTTTGAGCAGATGGCAGAGCCTGCAAGCAGAGTGATAGAGGGATGCAAACGTCATGGTCTGGTAGCACAGCGATATGCGGTCGATGACAAGTATCTGTATGTGACATTTGCCTCTACAGGAAGACGTTCTTATGTCATTGAGAATGGCTACAGCTGTGATTCAGGAGATACAATTGATGGCAGAATCGCCAGATATACTTTATGTCCAGACAGTACGATTGGAGATTTCGTGGAGATCACGCCGGTAACTTCCAGTAATACAACCGGAGTGAATCTTCCCCAGACAGCAGCAGGAGAGGCGTTGGACTTTGGCTTTTCCGGAATCAGCGTATCTGCACAGACTCCGGGACTTGTGGTGTGCAGTACGATTGTGAAGGATGATGGAGACAGCATATTTCGCTCTTATGATTACGGGCAGACCTGGCAGCAGATTCTCTATGATCTGAAAGAGGGTATTATGACATTCAGGGCGCCATATATGAGACCGGAGTGCAATGGTGGGCATAACCTGATTCACTGGCTCAGTGATATGGTCATTAATCCATATGATGACAATGAAGCGTGGTTCAATTCCGGTACTGGTGTATTCAGGACCAAGAATCTGAAAGATATACAGGCATGTGAATTTATGGACTGGTGTGATGGAATTGAGGAAACGGTCCATCTAAATGTGTATAGTATGCCAAGAGGAGAGGTGCAGGTTGTGGATATCCTGGGTGATCTTGGAGGATTTGCCTTTACCAGTGTAGATAAGCCTTGTAGTAACTCTTTTGCAGATGAACAGGGCAACCGATATATTACCTGTATCAATGCGGATTTCTCAGATGCAGATCCCGACTGCCTCGTTGTAACACCAAGAGGTAACTGGACTGGTAAGACAAAAGGCGGCTTGATTCTGTCACATGATCAGGGACGCACTTTCCGAAGACTGCCGATGCCTTTTGGCTTATCGAAAGAATTGGATGAGGCGCTTCATTTCATAGAGTGTCCGAATGTGAATTCTGGATGGGTAGCATTGTCTCCTGATACGAAGCATATCGTGTGGTCTGTTGCAGATGGCATTGATCTTCCGATTAGCAGACTGTTGGTAAACCATGATGGTGGAGAGACATTTTCTTTTGGAAAAGTCTATGACTTACAGGGTAGCCAGGTGATAAAGGGCAGGCTTAAAGTATATGCAGACAGAATGGACAGCAGTCTCTTCTATGGATGGGGAGATCATTCGGATTTCTATATCAGCCATGACAGTGGCAGTACATATCATCAGTATCCATTGCCAGATGAATTTCCTGTTGTGAATTTTGGTTTGATTGATTGTGCAAACAGAACGGAAATACGTGGAGAAACGGGCAAGACAGGTACTTTCTATATTGCAACAGGACAGGGGGGCTTATGGAAACTGATCTATACACCGGATAAAGATACAGTGACCTTGCGCAGGTTGTCAGCAGAAGGCGATGCCATTTATCGTATGGGGCTTGGACTTGGCGCACCTGATGCGGATTATTATAAAGATAACAAGGCAATCTACTGCAATGGTATCATAGAGGGAGAGTATGGATTTTATCGTAGTCTGGATGATGGTGCGAGCTTTGAGCGGCTCAATACTGACAGACAGATGTATGGTGAGATCAACAGTATAGATGGAGACTGTAGAGTGTTTGGCAGATTCTATCTGGCAACAGGTTCCAATGGAATAAAATATGGAAGTATACAAAAACCATAAACGGTAGTTTTTGTATACGGAAAGGGATGGTTATTAATATGCATATTTATCAGGAAGAGAACAAAATCATAATTGCTGAGGGTAAATCACAGGTGTGGATCGAGGCATGGGGAGCCAATTCCCTGCGTGTACGCATGACTGCACTGCCTAAGATGGATGAGAATGACTGGGCTTTGACAGAGAAGATGGAGTCTGTGGAGCCACAGATCACATTTGAAACAATTGATGTGACAGATCCATGGTACAAGGGAGAAGAATATGCCAAGTACCATCAGACAGCAACGCAGGCGCAGATTACCAATGGTAAGATCACGGCAAAGGTGTCTTTTGAGGGATGGATTTCCTTCTATAATCAAAAGGGAGAATTGCTGACACAGGAATACTGGAGAACGAGAGACCGCATCAACCGTTATTGTGTGCCTCTTCGTATCACAGGAAGAGAGTTAAAGCCGATCATGGGAACCAATGATTTTGAACTCACTGCACGTTTTGAAGCCTTTGATGATGAGAAGATATTCGGTATGGGACAATATCAGCAGTCATATATGGATCTAAAGGGATGCGTGCTTGAGCTTGCTCAGAGAAATTCCCAGATAAGTGTTCCTTTCGCAGTATCAAATCTTGGCTATGGTATGCTGTGGAATAATCCAGCTGTCGGACAGGTTACATTCGGAAAGAACTATACTGAATGGATTGCACGTTCCACTAAGCAGATGGATTATTGGCTTACAGTTGCTGACGGACCAAAGCAGATTTTGGAAAATTATACAGCCGTAACAGGACGCGCACCGATGTTTCCTGAGGACCGCATGGGACTTTGGCAGTGTAAGCTTCGTTACCGCACACAGGATGAGGTTCTTAGCGTTGCACGTCAGTATAAGAAGGAAGGCATCCATATTGACCAGATCGTAATCGACTTCTTCCACTGGACTGTTCAGGGTGACTGGAAATTTGATACAACCTACTGGCCTGATCCAAAGGCAATGGTAGATGAGCTTCACTCCATGGGCATTAAGGTAATCGTTTCCGTATGGCCGTCAGTTGACAGAAAGAGCGAAAACTTCCAGCCAATGATGGATCGCGGTCTTTTGATTCGCACTGAGCGCGGTGCAGCACAGACTTACGACTATCAGGGTGACTGTGTTGAGATCGATGTATTTAATCCTGAAACAAGAAAATATGTATGGGAAATCT
>OHDN01001412.1_pt1 | contig 12396 bp, 12 predicted proteins | sample 1566971 | NCBI WGS metagenome assembly OHDN01 (sample SAMEA3879538, study PRJEB24766) | human gut metagenome | biome: human-associated habitat; feature: feces | place: USA | collected 1985/1987
TAAACGCTTCGAAGCTGGGCATTGCGGCTTTCATTATTCCTTACGTCTTCGTTTTGTCACCGCAGATTTTAGGGATTGATGCTTCCGCCGGCAGCATTATTTTGACCACCTGTACGGCACTTATCGGTATGGCGGGCGTTTCGGCGGCGATGATCGGATACCTTGCGGCAAAGACGAATATGTTTGAGAGGCTCCTGCTCCTTGCCGGCGGCCTTATGCTCATTGATCCCCGTCTCATGACAGATGCGGCAGGCATCGGCATTCTTGCCTTTGTCCTCTTTATGCAGTTCCTGAGAAGAAAGAAAGCGGATGCATAATTTCTACGGTTCAATCACTCCACACAAAAACCCGCAGTATGTATTGCGGGTTTTTGTGTACCTTATTTAAGAGGAAGAGATTCTTCTCCCATAAGAATCCTTTCCATATCCTCATCTGCCGACTCCGCCCACGGCAGATGAAGCTTCGGCTGAATTCCTTCAAGAAGGTGGGGAAAGAGCGAATTGTCTTCTTTGATTTTTTCAGGAACGAAAACGGGAAGGCGGTCAGGCAGGATTTCCAGATCAATAGGGAAGGACGGACCCTTTTCACCATCTACATTTGTTATGAGTTCTTCTTCATTGCTGATGGAAATATGGGCTTTTTTTACGCCGACCACAGTCAATATTTCCGGCCCCAGCTGGAGGCCTGTGAGAAGTTTCGGAGCTTCACGGATGGTGCGGAGCCATTGGAAATTATGGAAAAGAGCCAGTTTGATGACGCCTTTGTTCCTTTCTTCCGGCGGGACGAGATTGCGGAAGCTGCCTGCCGAATCGGTGAGCATGGCTGCTACCAAAGGGGAAGAAATATGGATATCCGTCCCGTTTTCTTCCCGGATGTGGAAATGGTAAGAATGCTGTTTGGGAAGAGCCTGAAACCCTTTCATAAAGTACGCAAGAGAGCCAAAAAGCGTTTTTTCCTTAATTGTTACTTCGCTGACCGCTTCCGGAATGAGTCCTGCGGCAACGATATTGATGAAGTAGCGGTCATTGATTTTCCCTACATCGATAGTGGTGCGTTTTGCCTGCTCCAGCATCCGTATAGCGCCCTGGGGCGAACGGGGGATATGAAGCGCCCGTGCCAGATCATTCACCGTTCCGAAAGGAATAAAACCGAAGCATGAGTCGCTGCGGACAGGAATCATGCCGTTAATGACTTCATTAATCGTACCGTCGCCGCCCATGCAGATGATGTCTTTATTCTTTTCCGCGGCGCGGCGGGCGAAATTTTTCGCATCTCCCGCTTTTTGCGTCAGCTTGATGGAAACGTCGTCATACCGTTTGGAAAGAACAGAAGATAAAAGCGGAATGTACTTCGGCGCCCGTTCCCGTCCCGAGGTGGGATTTACAATGACCAGACAGCGTTTTACGTTTTCCAAAACCAGGCCCTCCTCCTGCAATTCTATTTCTTTACTATTATAGCAGAAATGTATTTATGGAAAGAGGTATAGAGGTATAAAGGGATCTTCTTAAAGAAATATTTTCTAAGAGTGTGTCACAAATGTTTGATTACTATAGAGATCCGTGCTGAGATAAATGCATAGGGTTCTTGAGGTATGTTGTAAGTTGTAGTATAATATAACCTGCAATTTGTGTACGGTAAATAAAAGGACGGACCCTTTTACCGGTATAAGGAGGAATATTTTTTATGAACGTAAAAGCAGAAGCACTGGATCAGCACAAGGTACAGCTTACCATTGATGTACCGGCTGAAGTTGTGGTCAAGGGGTTTAAGCAGGCAGTAGCCCGTATCGCCAACCAGGTGAAGATTCCCGGGTTCCGTAAAGGCAAGGCGCCCCGCCGCATTATCGAGATGCATTTCGGCAAAGAAGCTGTTGCCGGAGAAGCACAGGATATTGTTATCAACCAGGCTTTGAATGACGCGATTATGCAGGAAAAACTCATTGCTGTCACCACTCCCGAAGTAAAACAGGAACGTTTTTCTGAAACGGAAGGTGCTGCGTTCACCGCTACTTTTGTCAAACAGCCGAAAGTAAAGCTTGGCGAATATAAAGGACTTTCCGCTAAACATGTAAAACCGGAGATTTCCGATGACCAGGTTATGGCACAGATCCGGCAGGCTGCAGAGCAGAATGCGAGAATGGAAAAGGCGGAAGAAGGTACTGTCCTTAAAAAAGGCGATATCGCCGTTATCGACTTCAAAGGTACCGTTGACGGAAAAGCTTTTGAAGGCGGTGAGGGGAAAACTTATCCGCTGGAAATCGGCTCAAAGAGCTTTATCCCGGGGTTTGAAGACCAGCTTGAAGGCCACAAGGCGGGCGATGACGTAACAGTTTCCGTATCTTTCCCGAAAGACTATTTTGTGGATACTCTTGCCGGTAAAGGGGCGGAATTCGCTGTACATATCAATGATGTGAAGCATAAAGTAATTCCCGTTATTGATGATGCTTTTGCCAAATCCATAAGCCGTCATGAAACGCTGGACGAACTGAAGGAAAGCCTGAAACAGCAGATGCAGCTCCGGGCATTTCAGCAGGCGGAAGAAGCTTACCACCAGTCCCTGATTAATCAGGCGGTGGCAAATTCCGAAGTGGATATTCCGCAGGAAATGGTCGATCAGCGTATTGATGAAATCGAACAGGAAGTTAAACTGAATATGGAAGCCCAGGGCATGGATTTTGATAAGTATCTTTCCAACATGGGCAAGTCGGAGGAAGAATTCCGCCAGAGCTACAATAAGACTGCTGAACAGCAGGTACGCGAAGGCTTGGTGCTTGCGGAAATCGCCAATGTTGAAAAACTGGAAGCGACAAATCAGGATCTGAATATGGAAGTTTACAGCATGGCGCGCCAGTTTAATGCGGAACCGAAAGATGTCATCAAAATCATCAGAGATGAAAACCGCGCGGGGATGCTCTACAATTCCGTACTCCGCAAGAAAGCGGCTGCTTTCATTTACGGCGCGGCGGTAAAGGAAGAAAGTAAAAAAGAAGAAACAGCCAAGAAGACAGAAGCTCCGGCAAAAGAAAAGAAAGAATCTCCGCTGGCTGCAAAGACAGTCAAAGAACTGAAAGCTTACGCTGAAGAAAAGGGTATTGCCCTTGACTCCCGCGCAAAGAAAGCGGACATCATCGCTACGATCGAAGCGGCTGAAAGAAAGTAATTCGTTCAACTTCATACAATGAATTTTATTTCATAACCTAAAGAGGCGCAGGCATGTTCCGCGTCTCTTTGTTGATGTATGAAAAAGAAACATAGAATTTTATCGTTATAAATTGTAAGATTGTGGTACAATTAGAAAGTACAAATAGTATTTATGAGAAAGGATGTTTATCTATGCCTTATGTGCCGATTGTTGTGGAACAGACCTCTCACGGGGAACGTTCCTATGATATTTATTCCCGTCTTTTAAAAGACCGTATTGTATTTCTTGACGGCCCCATTGATGATCATACCGCCAACGTGATTATTGCCCAATTTCTTTTTCTGGAAGCGGAAGACCCCGACAAAGATATCCATTTTTACATCAACAGCCCCGGCGGCGTTGTGACGGCAGGCATGGCGATTTATGATACGATGCAGTATATCCGCCCTGATGTGTCTACCATCTGTATCGGTTCCTGCGCCTCCATGGCGGCCGTACTTCTGACAGCCGGCGAAAAAGGGAAACGCTACGCCCTGCCTCATGCCAGCGTTATGATCCATCAGCCCCTCGGCGGTGCGCAGGGACAGGCGACAGATATTGCAATCCATGCCAAAGAAATTATCCGTCTCCGCAGCGAGCTCAATGGAATCATCGCGGCCCACAGCGGACAGACGCTGAAAACTGTCATGAAAGACACCGAAAGGGATAATTTTATGACTGCTGACGCCGCTTTGAAATATGGGCTTATTGATAAGATTCTTACCAGAAATGAACTGGCCGAGTTAAACGGGAAATCTGAATTAAGCAAGAAATAAGGAGGCTCTGTGGCTAATAAAAATGAACAACCGCCGGTATGCAATTTCTGCGGACGGTCGGGAGACGAAGTCGAAAGACTGATTGCGGGACCGGGTGTCTTTATCTGCAATGAATGCATTGAAGTCTGCCGGAACATATTGGAAGAAGAAATGAAAACTTCGAAGAAGAAGGGACTTCCCGATTTTGAACTTCCGACACCTGAAAAAATCAAAGAATACATGGATCAATACGTTATCGAGCAGGACGATGCAAAGGTTGCCCTTGCCGTAGCCGTGTACAACCATTATAAACGTATCCGCTATGAAAAAGACGATGACGGTGTGGAACTGCAAAAGTCAAATATCATCATGCTGGGACCCACAGGGAGCGGGAAAACTCTTCTTGCCCAGACGTTGGCGAGGTTTTTGAATGTTCCTTTTGCTATTTCCGATGCGACTACCTTAACAGAAGCGGGTTATGTGGGGGAAGACGTGGAGAATATCCTGCTCCGTCTTATTCAGGCGGCGGATTACGACCTTGAAAGAGCCCAGCGGGGCATTGTCTACATTGATGAAATTGATAAAATCGCAAAAAAATCGGAGAATCCGTCTATTACAAGGGATGTTTCAGGGGAAGGCGTACAGCAGGCCCTGCTGAAAATTCTTGAAGGGACCGTAGCCAGTGTTCCGCCGCAGGGCGGACGCAAGCATCCTAACCAGGAGATGATCCAGCTGGATACGTCAAATATCCTCTTCATCTGCGGCGGAGCCTTTGCCGGCATAGATAAAGTCATTGCCCGCAGAACGACCAGGAGCACGATGGGATTTGGCGCCGATATCAAGAAAGCCGATGAGAAAGACATTGCGGAAGTTCTTCAAAACGTAGAACCTGAAGATCTCCTGAAATTCGGCCTTATTCCGGAATTTATCGGCAGACTTCCTGTCATTGTAGCTCTCCACCCGCTGAAAGAAGAAGCGCTTATCAGAATCCTGTCGGAACCAAAAAACGCTCTTATCCGCCAATACCAGAAACTTCTTGGTATGGATAATGTGGAACTTGTTTTTGAGAAAAAGGCGGTCAGTGCTATTGCGAAGAAAGCCATCGAGAGGAATACGGGTGCCCGCGGACTCCGCGCAATTATTGAAAAGATCATGACAAAAGTGATGTATGAGATTCCCGGAATGAAAGATGTGGTGCGCTGTACTGTTACGGAAGACACCGTCCTCAAAGGCGAGCCGCCTCTGCTGGAAAGAAAAAAGAAATGAAATGAACATAAATGCGTTCTGCCGTAAGACAGGGCGTATTTTTTTGCCCAAATGAGGAAAAAGTTAGTTTTTAGAGGCCCTGTTTGCCGCGGTGCTTTTTTATATAGAGGGGATCATTTCCTGTTTTCCTGCATGTCGTAAGTATGACGGACGCTTCATCACTTCTTTAAAAGAAAAACTTTATCGAAAAAATACGAAATATTTTTTGAGAAGCCTACTTTTTCATTGGCTATGTGGTAAAATATAAAGAAGTGTTGGTTCTTTACAAAGACACTGAATTATAAGATAAGAGGAATTTTTATGAACGAAAATACAGATACAGGAGATGCAGCAGTTTTGACACTGCCTGTCGTGGCTCTTCGCGATATCATTGTTTTTCCCCATATGACAGTGAACCTGGATATCGGGAGAAAAGAATCGATTGAAGCCGTTCGCGCCGCAGGGCGCAGCGACCGATATCTTGCCATGATTATGCAGCGTGACGGAAAAGTGGAAACGCCGCAGGAAGAGGATCTCTACTCTTTCGGTACTGTTGTAAAAGTGAAACAGATGCTCCAGCTGCCCGGCGGACTTATCCGCATACAGGCAGAAGGAATTTCCCGCGTCCGTGTTCATGGTGTTGAACGAAAAGAGAACTGCCTGGTGTCACAGGTGGAGGATGTGCCGGAAATCGAGCCGTCAGATGAACTTCGCGGGGAAGCCTATAGAAGGGCTCTTCTGAAATCCTTCTTTGAATGGATCCACAATGCCCAGCAGAATATTTCTGAGGAGCAGATGGAGCAGTTGAAAGCTTCCGACGCGCCGGGACACACTGCTGACTTTATTTCTACACAGATGCCGATCAGCCCCGCAAGACGGCAGGCTGTTCTGGAAGAAAACGACGTCATGGAAAGACTGATCCTTATCCGTAGGTTTCTTGATGAAGAAATACAGATCGGCCGCCTGGAAGCGGAAATCAATGGGGAAGTGCGGAGTCGTATGGAAAAGGAACAGCGTGACTACTACCTCCGGCAGAAAATAAAAAGTATCCATGACCGTCTCGGTGATGAAATTTCCCAAGATGCAGAAGCGGAAGAATACAGGCAGAAGCTTGAGGAAAGCGGAATTCCTGATGAATATAAAAAGAAACTGGAAAAAGAAATCACCCATCTGGCGACCATGCCGCCTATGATGGCGGAAACCGCCGTGGCAAGAAACTATCTGGAACGGATATTTTCCCTGCCGTGGAAAGAAGAAAGCAAAGACCTTCTTGATTTGAAAAGAGCGGCAAAACTTTTGGATGAAGACCATTACGGCCTTGCAAAAATTAAAGAACGTATCCTTGAGTATCTTGCTGTCCGGATCCTTGCTCCTGAAGCAAAGGCGCCTATCATTTGCTTTGTGGGACCGCCCGGTGTCGGTAAAACCAGCTTTGCCCGTTCCATTGCCCGTGACAGAAAATTCGCCCGTATTTCTCTGGGAGGGATCCATGATGAAGCCGAGATCCGCGGACACCGCCGGACCTATATCGGTTCCATGCCGGGGCGTTTCATTGAAGCCATCGTTCATGCAAAAACAAAAAACCCCCTGCTTCTTTTGGATGAAATCGATAAAGTAGGCTCCGATTTTCGCGGTGATCCCGCTTCGGCACTCCTTGAAGCGCTCGATCCGGAGCAAAATAAAGCTTTCCACGATAATTACATTGATATTCCCTTCGATCTGTCAAAAGTATTCTTCGTGGCTACGGCAAACACCGTTTCCACCATTCCGGCGGCGCTCCTTGACCGTATGGAAGTCATTGAGCTCTCAGGATATACAGAAGAAGAAAAAGTACAGATTGCAAAAAAATATCTCATACCGCGGCAGCGTGAAAGAAACGGGCTGAAAACCGAAGACCTTCAATTTACAGATGCCCTCCTGCGGAAAATCATCAGAAGTTATACCCGGGAAGCAGGCGTCCGTGAATTGGAACGAACCATCGGCGCTCTTTGCCGTAAAGTCGGAAAGAAAATCGTTCTTGCCGATGAAACAATCCCCCCGCTCTCTGCCAGGACACTGGAGAAATATCTGGGGCCTGTGAAATTCCTGCCCCTTGCTGAAGAACATGAGTCGCAGGTGGGTCGTGTCAACGGTCTTGCATGGACAGCGGCAGGCGGTGAAGTTCTCGATACCGAAGCAATCACCATCAAAGGGAAGGGGAATCTGATCCTTACGGGACAACTGGGCGATGTCATGAAAGAATCGGCGGAAACTGCATATACTTATATCCGAAGCCGTGCTAAAGAATTAGGGCTTGTGGAAAATTTCTATGAAACGCTGGATACCCACATCCATCTTCCCGAAGGCGCCGTGCCGAAAGACGGGCCTTCCGCGGGTATTACCATGGCCACCGCGATGGCGTCCGCCTACACCGGGCGGAAAGTCAGAGGCGATACCGCTATGACAGGCGAAATTACCCTCACCGGCGAAGTCCTTCCCATCGGCGGCGTGAAAGAGAAAGTTCTTGCCGCCAGCCAATTCGGGATCAGGCAGATTCTGCTTCCTGAAAAGAATAAAAGAGATATGGAAGAAATCCCGCAGTCTGTAAGAAAGAAAATGGAATTTATCTATGTGAAAAATGTAGATGACGTCCTGGCACATGCTTTGATGAAATAGAGGAACCGAAATGGCTGAAATCAAGGATAGGAAGAAGTTCCACATCTTCTCTGCCGCCTATACAGGGTCAACGGTGAAGACAGGGGAATATGGCGGGAAAAAAGAAATTGCTTTTATCGGGCGGTCCAATGTGGGGAAATCTTCTCTTATCAATTCTTTAAGCGGTATGAGAAAGCTTGCCTATGTCAGCCGTGAACCGGGAAAAACGAGAACTATCAACTACTACGCCATACAATCCAGAAGAGATACGGGCAGTGGCGAAGAACGGCAGGATTGGTACCTCGTTGACCTGCCCGGTTACGGTTTTGCGAAAACAAGCCAGGCGAACCGTGATTCATGGAGCGGTTTTATTGACGAATACATCAGGAATTCAGAAAATCTCGTCATGGTAGGGCTTCTTGTGGATTTGAGGCATCCTAGTCTTCCCATCGATCTGAAAGCTTATGAATGGCTGAAAAAAATTGCGCCGGGGCTCCAAATCATCGGGACAAAAGCCGATAAAACAGGGAAAAATGAAATGAATAAAAATCTTCACATATTGGAGAAAATATTCCCCGCGGACACAGCCCCCCTTGCCTACTCGTCACTGTCCGGCGCGGGTCGTGATAAACTCCTGACACTTATTGAAGAGAAAATCTGCAGGTGACCTATGAAAAAAATCATCTTTGCGGCACTCTGTCTCCTTCTTTCAGTCTGACAGCCGCCGCTTACAATACCTATGCACCGAATTCCTGGGATACCGTAAAAAAAGAAGCCTGGGACTATCAGGCTGTTTATGACCTTTGTGAAAAAGGCCGCGCACCGGGCTATGATGTAAACTTTTTCAATCGTGGAAGCCTTACAAGGTATGAACTTGCTTCCGTACTGAAAGACATTCTCGAAGCGGAGAAAAAGGGCAGTACCCTTACAGACGAAGAGAGGAAGAAACTTGCCCGTCTGAAAAAAGAATACATCCGTGAACTGGATGCGCTCGGGTACAGTGATGAAAAAGAAAGAGCCCGTTATTGAAATCAGCGGTGATGCCAGAGTTCGCTGGACAAAAGGCGAAGAAAATGATGCCCGTATCCGTACCGGCGCAAAATGGAATATAGGGAACTCTACCTATATTCAGGGACAGGGAAGTATTAACTCATAAGAGATAAAAAGACAGTGGTGGAATGCCACTGTTTTTTCGTGTCTTTAGCTGTCAGCCACTAGTATAAGCTGTGAGCTTGGAAAGCTATAAGCCGGGGACTGGAGAAGAGCAACCGGAAGATATGAGCCTGTCCGCTAAGCGTCATCTTGAGCCGTGTAAAAAATCTGCTGTCGTGGTGAGGGAATCGGTAAGACTCCATTAGAGTAGTAGATTCTTCACTCCGTGTCACATATCCATTTCCCGCCTTTTCCACAAAGCATTCTTACCCCCGTTCAGAATGACAATTGGAGGAAAAGGCATCATAATGAGGTGAACGTTAAGCGTCATCCTGAACGCAAGCGAAGAATCTGCTGCCGTAATGAGAAAGACGGAAGTCAGGTCCTCTCTTATAATTTGATTCATTATGACATGCGAGTATCCTTCGCCACTGACGTGGTTTCCTTTCTTACAAACAAGAGTCTTGTCTGTCATATTTAAAAGCATTTAACACGAATCGGTGTTTAGAAAAAGAGGTTCTAAGAGGAAGAATAGGGAAATAAAAAAGCCCTGTTGTTTGACAGGGGACTTTCGATGTATCATCGTACATTTTGTGGCGGAATCTTTATACCTATTTGCCAATAGCCGCTTTCCGCTATTTATTCACCGCTTCGTTCAGCTTTTCGAAGTAGAAGTGCATATTGGCTGTGAGGTCGTCGCTTTCTGTGAGAAGGGCGCCGCCTACGAGGAAAATGGTGTCAGGCCCGTAGACTTGCACCATTTTTTTAAAGAGCTGCCATTTCATTCCGCCACTGGGAACAGGGAAGATGGAGCGGAGTCCGCCCATTTCTGTTTCCGTACCGTCGCAGATTTTTCGGCATACTTCTTCGGTGAAAGGGAAGCGTCCGCCGAAGCTGGTGAATATGGCGGCATCAGCACCTGCCAGGCGGCTGAGCTGGCCGTAGCAACAGAAAGGGGAGATGCCGGAGTCCGCAGTGAGGACGAGAGGGCCGGAGAAACTGGGGTGGAGAAAGATGGGGAGATGGAAGTCAGGGGCGGAGGAGAGTTCTCTGATTATAGAGAGTCCCAAAAGTCCCGGGGCTGCCATGATGCCGCCGGCGCCCAATTCCTGTGCTGCCATGGCGCGCTCAAGAAATTCCATGCTGTCTGCGGTACAGTTGGCGATGTAGAGGGAGTGTCCTCCCGTTTTTGCATTGGCGTTATTCACACTGTCTACGCAGGCCTTTACTCTGTCTTTGAAAGGAGCGTAGGATTGGTTGAAAAGGCTGTGGTCGTCTTTGATAAGCGGACAGCCGCCAAGGGCGAGTTTATAGGCGGTTTCTCCGAAGTCTTTTACGCTTCTTCCCAGTGGTTTCAGCGCTGACATAAGAATGGGGCCTTTTTCAATACCGCAAAGGTCACGGATACCCTGACGTCCAAATTTTGGCCCGGGATAGTGGTTGTACATATTGTCAGGAAGTTCAAAAGACATAAGGCGGATGCCCGGCTGAAGGCTTGTATTTCCGAAGAGCATGTTGATGAATTCTGTCATTTCTCCTTCTACGGTGTCGGGACTGTAGGAGATGATGGCATAGTAGGAGCCGGGGTCCGCTTTTTTCAGGTCTTCGATCTGGCCGATGACAGTATCTTCGATCCAAGTGTTTACAAAGAGTTCGTCAGGACATTCTACGGTCTGTTCCACAGCGATGCCGCGGGCAATTTTTTTTGCTTCTCCATAGTCGCCTGCCACGATCCGATAGGTGGCAGTAAAACGGGAGGAGTGTTTCAATGCGTCATTTAATTCGCTAAAGAGTTCACTTTCAAAAAAAGAGTTTGATGCCATTCAATATACCTGCTTTCCTTAGTTCTTTTTGATTTCGCGGGATACTTCCGGGCGGCTTTTCTCAATTTTCTCTGTGCTTCCTGTGTCACCGGAAAGCCAGTAGAGGGGTCTGTTTTTTGATTCTTCATAAATGCGTCCTATATATTCGCCGATGATGCCGAGGCCTACAAGGTTGACGGCGCCAAAGAAAGAAACGAGGATGGTAAGGGTTGTCCAACCGGGAACGACGGCGCCTGTGAGGTAGGCGTAAAGAACATGAAGTATCAGGATGATGCCTGCGATACCTGCAAAGATGCCTGCGTAAAAAGCGGCACGAAGGGGGGTGGTAGAGTTGGTGAGGATACCATCTACGGCAAAGTGGAGCATTTTCCTCATGTTAAATTTGGATACGCCTGCATGTCTTGCCGGCGCCTCAAATTTGACGCTGGCGGTTTTAAATCCAAGCCCGCCCACAATGCCGCGGATGAAGCGGCTGTGTTCACGGAACTTAAGGAAAACGTCCAGTGCTTTTCTGTCCATGAGACGGAAATCGGAACCTCCTGGAAGGACAGGGGTCTTTGAAATGGAATTGATTATGGTGTAGTATCCCGCAGAGGTGATTTTCTTTATGGGTCCTGCGTCTTCGGTGGCGGTACGCACGGTCTGGACGATGTCATATCCTTCTTTCCATTTTCCGATGAGTGTGGGGATAAGGGCGGGAGGATGCTGCATATCGCCGTCCATGGTGATGACAGCGTCGCCGCGGGCGAAGTCCATGCCGCAGGTAATGGCGATTTGGTGCCCAAAGTTGCGTGCAAAAGTAAGTACCCGCACATGGGGATCCTTTTCCGCAAGACCGCAGATGAGTTCGTTGGTACGGTCATGAGACCCGTCGTCTACATAAATTAATTCATAGGTCATGCCGGTTTCTTCCATGACACGGGTGACGGCGTCGTAGAAAAAAGCGACATTGTCTTCCTCGTTGTAAACCGGGGTGACGATAGAAATCATAGGATAACTCCTTTTACATACAATACAGATGGTACTATTATAGCACAGCATGCTTTTTGAAGAGGCGGAAGTCTCCGCCGGCACTTTTTGACTTGGCATGTATGTTCCGGGCGCGGCAGATGAATAAAGGAGTGGCGTCCCCTTGTGGCTATAGAATGGAATGCAGATTTCTGCTGATATATTTTCCTTGAAAAATGTAAATGACAATTTTTGCTTAAGGGAAACAAAAAAGAACATGCCGATCGGGGCATGTCCAGGTATTTCATGAAATATTTTTATTGCGGGAGCAATCAGTTTCTTGCGTGGCCGGAATTAACGATAGCGATTCTATAGTCGCGGCCGCTTTGGGTATTTACGTCGGAAGCGCTTACATTATAGGTTTTTTCTTTGATTTGCGGGGCTTCCTCCGGCTTTGCCGCTGTTTCGTCATAGACGGGATGTCCGTATTTGTCCTGGTTGGCGAGGGCGATGCGGTAGTCGCGATGGTCAGCGTGGGCGATGCCTGCAATGGTGAGTGCCGCTGCGGACAGAAAAGCGATTTTTACCAATGTTTTCATAAATAGCCTCCTTATTTTATAACCGGGAATTTCATCCCATAACTTGTACCTTAATTATAT